>JAEEGL013760376.1_pt1 | contig 12859 bp, 14 predicted proteins | sample 9134231 | NCBI WGS metagenome assembly JAEEGL01 (sample SAMN16246548, study PRJNA631951) | gut metagenome | biome: gut microbiome; feature: rumen; material: fiber-attached | host: Bos | place: Iran: Karaj | collected 2018-10
AGCTTCATCGCATTTACAACTGCATTATCAAATGAAAGCGTAATTTCAAGAATTGCTAAAAAGAATGCAACAAATAAGCACTTGAATCCGCTTGAAGGAAGCCTGTATTCACCCCAAAAATAGGCGCAAATAAGTCCTATAACCGCAACTATAAATGATGATGTAAAAACTTTTTTCATACTTTTATTGTATATTAAATATTTAAATTTCAACCGTTTTTTTGAATGATTTTGACAAAACCCTCAATTTATTGTCTAATTGATTTATGGATAAACTAAGCAAAAGTGTTAAATCTCTAAGAGGCGAGTTTATAATTCCGCCGGATAAATCAATCTCCCACAGGGCTGCCCTGTTTTCTCTTTTGACTCAAGGAACAATTGAAGTTAACAATTTTTCTCTCGGACAAGACTGTCTGACATCATTAGATTTAATCCAAAAATTAGGTGCTATTGTTGAAAGAAAAGGTGAGCGAAGTTTTAAAATCACGGCACCAAAATATTTAAAAATTCCAAAAGAACCTCTTTATTGCGGAAATTCAGGAACTACAACAAGACTTATTTCTGGAATTCTTGCAGGTCAAGAGTTTCAATCAACTCTGACAGGTGATGAAAGCCTTTCAAAGCGCCCTATGAAAAGAATTATTACACCGTTAGAGCAGATGGGGGCAAAAATTAAACACTCGGAATTTAAACTTCCACTAACTTTTAAGCCCTCTGACTTATCGGGAATTTATTATAAATCTCCTCTTGCTTCGGCACAGGTCAAATCCTGCGTACTTTTGGCAGGACTTTTTGCAAACGGTGAAACCTCTTTTGAAGAACCTTATATTTCAAGAGACCATACGGAATTAATGCTTAAATATTTAGGTGCTGACATAATCAGAAATAAAAACAGAGTTTATATCAAAAAATCTCAGCTTGTATGCCGTCCGATAACTGTTGCAGGGGATATTTCTTCAGCTGCTTTCTTTATTGCGGCAGCTCTGATAACACCAAATTCAGATATAACAATCAAAAATGTCGGAATAAACCCCACAAGAACAGGCATTATTGATATTTTAAAAGAAATGGGCGGGGATATTGAAATTTTAAACGAAAAAACAGTTTCAGGCGAGAAAGTAGGAGACATAAGAGTTAAATACACTGAATTAAATGGAACAGTAATAGAAGGTGCAGTTATACCGAGACTTATTGATGAAATCCCCGTACTAGCACTCGTTGCAACTCAGGCAAACGGAACAACCGTTATCAAAGATGCTCAGGACTTAAAAAACAAGGAAACAGACAGAATTAAAGCAACCGCAAATATTTTGAAACAAATCGGTGCTGATATAACCCCAACCGAAGACGGTTTTATCATCAACGGAAAGACAGAACTCAAAGGCGGTGTATGTGTTGATTCCTTTAAAGACCACAGAATTGCCATGACGGAATATGTTGCAGGACTAATTACCCAAGAACCTGTTGAAATTAAAGACTTTGAATGGGTTGATATTTCTTTTCCAGAGTTTGAAGAATTGATTAGCAGTTTAAAAGAAGAATAAGTTTATCTGTTAAACTCCAAGAACAGTTCTTTTAAAAACTCGTAGCCTTTGAGGTGTGATTTATAGTTCATTGTCTCATTTGAAGAATGCATATTTTCAATGTCTGCAATTCCGACGAGATAAGGCTTAAATTTTTGACCTTTTGCGTTTGTATTGTTTGCGTAATAGTGAGTTTCTGCGCCTGCATGGAATGAAGAAATATCAAGAGGAACACCGAGCTTTTCCCCTACTTTTCTTGCTAAATCAATCATTGTTTCATCATCACTCTTTTCAAAGGCTTTCATATGGCACTCTGTTTTGAGCACGGCAGTAGCAAGAGGTTCATATTTTTTATTGAAATTGTCAATAATTTTTTGGATATCGAAAATCAAATTATCTTCAAATTCCTTATTTGAACTGCGGATAGAATAAGCAAGACCGGCTTCCGTATTAATCATATTGGTTACGGCATTTTCTATCATAAATTTGTTATAGTCTTTTGACGAAACATCAGAAGTTTTGAGCCTGTTGATAGGAGCTTGAATACCACCTCCGACAATAGAGCCTAAGTTTATTGAAGTTACAACACCATATTCATCTTGTTTATAAACACCCTGAGGAATTGAAAGAGCAAGTTCTGCTATAAGTTTAGCCGCATTGAGCCTGTCTTTATCAGCTATATCAATTCCGCTGTGCCCGCCAAGTTTAGCGTGAACAAAAACTTCAGCCTTTGTATAGCTTGCGCCTGCTATCTGGAACTGACCAAATTTGTCTGCATCAATAACAAGGGCATATTCAGAGTTAAGTTGTTTGAGGTCAACATTTTTAACTCCGGTCATTCCCTGCTCTTCATCTTTTGTAAAGACAAGTTCAAGTCCGCCATGTTTAATTGTTTTATCCTGAGCAAGTTCAATTGCAAGCATCATAGCTCCTGAAACACCTGCTTTATCGTCTGCTCCTAGAGTTCTTGTTTTATCTGTTTCAATAATATCTCCGTTTAATCTTAAATTAACGGGTGAATCATCTCCGACAACATCCATGTGCGCACTTAAAAGCATAGGTCGTTTGGTTGAATCCGTTGCGCCTAGTTTTCCTATAACATTACCGTAACTGTCACGATGTGCATCAATTCCGTTTTCAGTTAAAATTTTCACAATTTTTTCTGCAACATTATCCTCAGACAAAGTTGGGGAAGGTGTCGTTGCGAGTTCACAAAATAAATCGGTTAATTTATTCTCTTTTCTGATTTCATCAATTGTCATAACTATTTACCTCATACTTTAAAAACATTATAGCCTATTTTGTAAAAATAAGATATAATAACAAGGAATAAACAAGAGGAACTTTTATGGCAAGAGTGTTACTTTCATTACCTGACGAATTTTTAAACAGAGTTGATAAGGTCGCAGGCAGAGAACAGAGAACGAGAAGCGAACTGATAAGAGAAGCCCTGAGAGCCTATATCAAAAGAACTGCTGTCAGCGAAAGCGAAAAATCAAAAAAGACAGCCGAGCTGCTTGAAGATATGTTGGACTAAAAATTTACAATTCCTAAACGATAGTATAGACAAGCATTTTAAGCCAATCTAATCCTTCCGTAGGGTTGAAATTTATTTTTGAAATACTATAGTTATTGTTAGTGAAATTCTAATCTTTCGAAAATTAATAACTCAGAGGATTTTTATGATTAGAACAAAATTAATATCAGCTCTAATAACCCTCAACTTATTGATACTTCCTGCATTTGCAGACACGGTATCAAAAATTACCGTCAAAGAACTGATTGTTAAGCATGCAAAAGAAATGGGTGTTGATCCTGCTTTAGCATTAAGTATTGCTAAAACAGAATCAGGATTTAAACATGAAACAAAAAGCCGCTACGGTGCTGTCGGTGTTTTCCAATTAATGCCTAAAACTGCAACAAGATTAGGCTATAATCCATATCAAGTTAACGATAACATCAAAGGCGGAATCGCATATTACCAAATGATGTATAAAATGTTTGGTTCAATTGAGCTTGCTTTAGCCGCTTACAACGCAGGTCCAGGAAACGTCAAAAAATATAACGGTATCCCGCCATTCTCTGAAACTAAAAGATTTGTTGCAACCATTATGCAGGATTATAACTACTTTAAAAAGAACCCTGACCCTGCAATGCTTAAAAAAGACGAAGAAGAAAAAATTGCAACAAATACAGATGATATAATAGCAAAAGAAGAAGAAACTTCATTGGTTGAAGCACAACCAACGCAAGAACAACTGGAAGAAGAATTCCGCAGGGAACAAAAAGCAGTTATTGAATCACTGCTTGAACAACAGGCAATATAGAAAGAGTCAGAAAAAGAGCAATGTTTAACGAAATTAAAACACACGAAGTCACGACCGACGTAGTCATTTTTACAATTCAACAGAACAAATTATCCGTACTTTTAGTTAAACGTGCAAATGAACCTTTCAAAGACCGTTGGGCAATCCCGGGAGGATTTATCAGATTATCTGAGAACTTGGATGAAGCTGCACTTCGTATCTTAAAAGAGAAAACAAACGTTGAAAACATTTATCTTGAACAGCTTTACACATTTGGTGATCCGCTCCGTTATCCTAACGCAAGGGTTATTACAGTTGCATATTTTGCACTTATCCGCTCTGACGATATTGAACTTTCCTTTGACAGAACCTCAACCGAAGTCAAATGGCACGAAGTATATAACCTTCCAAAGTTAGCTTTCGACCACAAAGAGATTATTGAGTATTCACTAAAAAGAATGAGAGAACGTCTTGAGTTCTGCCCGATAGCCTTCCAGCTCCTGCCCGAAAAGTTTACTTTGACTGAACTTCAAAAATCTTATGAGCTAATTTTAGGCAAAAAATTAGACAAACGTAATTTCAGAAAAAAAGCTTTAACAGGTTTGATTTTGAAAGAACTTCCAGAAATGACAAAGTCCGGTTCAAAACGTCCTGCAAGGCTTTATTCGTTTGATAAAATTACACTCGATTCAAAGAGAGGTCATTTCTTTTCTTAAAGAATTATGACTTATCAGCAAGAACACTAACATCTTTAATATTAGCTATAAATTCATCTTTAAAAACAGGCGGTTTGACAGGATTAAATTTGGGTGCAGTTAATATCTTTTTCCCGCAAAAGACTCCGATACCAACCTGAAGCGTACCTGAACCCATTGATTCATAAGCAGCTTTTGCTTCGGCATCGGTTGTTGCTTGGCTTGCAACTTTTGTAGCTTTAACAAAATCCTTTACTCCGTTAAATATTAAACCTGCTGCGCCAATTAACCCTGCAATGCCGGCTATTGCAGCTCCAACCGGCCCTCCAAAAGCGACAAGCCCTGCCATAACAAATGCTGTGGCAAAAAATTTTGTACATTTCTTTATGTCAGTTGTAAGAGAACGAATTGCGCCTACAACGGTTTTTGCCATTCCTTCAAAGAAATTACCGATTTTTGAAAAAATACTGATTTTACCGTCGTCTTTTTCGTCGGTGCATTTATTATCCTCACCGCACAACCATGTTTCAACTTCATCGTCATTGATTTGTTTAACATTGGCAAAATCATAAATAGACTTGACTATTGAAGAATTCGCATAAGAATACCCTAAATCACTCAAATCATAACCTAAATTTGAAAGGACTCTTTTTCTTCCTTCAAATTCAACCTTACCAAGACTAAATCCCAAGCCAAGCATAGGCAAAGACATTACCATAATACACACATTCCTTTATTACACACACATATTTATAAAAACGATTTGAATTTTAAAATTGCTTTTTATAAAGGACTGCGATATTTGAAAAAATCTTACAAAATATTATTTTGTATTACTTTTTATAAGGTTTAAATTATGCGGGTTTATCAATTAATTAGCATTTAATATTATTTGATTTTAAAAATATTTCTAAATTGTATGTTAGAAAAATTCTAATACGTGGCATTTTATATAAAGTCAGTTAATATAGGAGAAAATATTATGAGATCTATCGAACCAAATCAACCTTTGCACAATGATAAAGGAGTAAACAACAAGAAAGCAAAACCTAAAAAAGCAGAAGTAAATAGAGATGAATCTATTTTTTCAGACTTAAAGAGTAAGAAGAAAAAATCGATTCCCGATGCCTCTAAGGGCCGTATGTCTGCTGGTTGCGGATACTGCCAGGATTTAGGCGGCTGCAACGATTTCCATGTTAGCATGTTTGCATAGTAAATAATTATAAAATTAATATGAATGATTAGAAAAAATCTCTAATCATTCATATTTTTATGCATTTTTTGTTTTCTTGTGATTTTTTTCTTCACATTTTTTGAGCTGCAATTTTTTAATATCAAATAATCCTTTGTTCAATAATTTTATAACCGGGAAATTTTTTTCATAATTCGAGGATTTCTGAGCCATATCTAACCTTTCTTCTCGGAAAATAATATACACTTATAAGGTACTTTTTCTGTTATTTTTATAAATTTCTTTCTGGTTTCATTGTTCCATAATTTTTCAATACTATTTTTCAAAATATTTCCTAAGACATATTTATCTTTAAAATGGCTGCAAGCAGTTACTGTTCCGTCAGACCATATATACATCATATATTTTGCGGAATAGCATTGCCACTTGTTCTCATACAATATTTCAGTATTATCTCTTTTAACTTTTAATATTCTGTCTTTGTAATTATAATATTGCATATAAAAGAACTTTTCTTTTGGTTTCGCAAAAATATACTTTTTTAATATTTCTTTTAATTCGTCCAGTTCTTCTCTTGTCATAAGAAGCAAAGCTTTATTTTGCATTGCCGCTCCCTCTAAAGAAAGAGTTGACAGGCTAATTTGATTAATTCCCATTTGCAGAAAAGTTTCATATACATCAGGAATAGTTTTATAATTAATCTTATTCATAACAAGATTAACTTTAGTGTTTATATTATTCTTCTTTAATAATTTAATTGTTTTTAGTGTCTTTTTATAATTTCCTTTTCCTCTGATTATATCGTGTTCTTTTTCCGCTCCGTCAATACTAATATTAAAACATAAGAAATCTTTTTGGTTCAGGTTTTTCGCCAATAATTCAATTTGATTACAGATAGTTCCATTTGTATAAACGGTTAAATCAATATTATGGTCTGTCAGAAAAATAATTAATTCATTTATATAAGGAACAGTAAAAACCTCACCACCCGATAAATAAACATGCATAATTCCGCTTTTTACTATTTTTTCTGCAATTTTCATTGCTTCTTCTTTTGTGCAGGTATACATTTTCTTTTCGGTTTCATATCCCTTATAACAGTGTTTGCATCGCAAATTACAATGGCGTGTCAGTTCCCAATAAACGTTTAAAGGTGATGATAATTCGGGAAGATATTTTTTTGTAATCGTATCCTTTTGAGTTGATTTTTTTATATCAAGATTTTTATTGACAAAAGCAACATATTCATATGCTTCATCATAAGAAATACCATATTCCTTCGAGACAAAGCCGATAAATTCTTCTTGATTTTCGAATTTATCAACATTATCCAGTATAAATTTAGTCGTTTTATTGACTTCAAAATAATTGTCTAAATAATATAAAATATATTTATTTTCATCTATCTTCTGATATCTCATCAAATCCACCAATTTCATAAAAGTCAGTAATAATATATTTATAATTCAGCTCTGTTTTCTTAGTCAATTCTTGATTATTTAAAACTGCTTGAGGCATATTTCCTTTTTCAAATTGCTTCAATAACAAGAGAGTTTCTTGTGAAAAAACTCTTGCGACATATTGATATATGAAATAAGAATGGTTATTTGGAAATGTTATGGTTGATGTATATTTTAATTTAAGTTTTTTATTTTTAATTTTATCCCATTTTAAATTTATAGCTTGTATTAAATAATAATCATAACCTTCTTCAGTTTCATATTTGCACGCAGTTTTACAAGAAATTAAATACGGGCAATTGCAACATATTTGCAAAATATTTTCAGATCTCTCTTTCAACTCTTTTATATGTTTTCTGCCTTTCCAAATCTTAGTAATCGGCTTTTTATTTATATTTCCTATTTTTATATCTTTTTCATTGCAAAAACCAAGATTTCCGTTTGGAAGAATTACAACATTTCCCATACCGCAAGAACAATTTGAAACATACTTATGGTATTCGGGTTTTATGATACATAACGGGATAGCGTTGATAAATAAAACATTTACTCCTGATTTTTGGTATTTATCAATAATTTCAAAAATTTCCCATATATCATTAATGGAAAGCATCTGATCTTTACCGGCACCAAGATTGTTTGTTCTTGCAATATTTAATGTGGCATTATATTTTTGTGCAATTTTTATAACTTCTTGCAGAGCTTCAGATGAATAATTAAGCTTGCTTGCAGTATATAATAGATTCGGTGTATTATCCGTTTTCGAAATATACTTTATTAAATTTATGACGTTTGAAAAACTTTGAGTTCCAGTTATCGAATTATGAATTTCTTCGGGACCGTGTAATGAAATATATATACTGTCTAAATATGGTTCTATTTTTTTATACTTTTTTATATCTTTACCATATACATTACCATTGGTTATAATACTGGTTTTAAGTCCGTTATCCTTACAGATTTTTAAATACTCATCCAAATTATCAATTAACGAAACTTCGCCTCCGGTTAGTGTTATTTGATTAATCAGAGTGTAATTTATTTGCTCAATTAATTTTTTGAACTCATCAATTTTTATAATTTTATGCTGTTTTAATAAATCGGAATTGCAGCAGAATTTACAAGAAAAGTTACAAGAATATGTTAATAAGATTGATGCATATAATGGAGAATCCATAATATTGAAATGAAATTTTTGTGAAACAAAATCAGGTTTGCAATAACTAATATTCTCATTTATAATCATAATAATAATTATTATTATACAAGTTTATAAACTATGTCAAATTAATGTAATTAGGATTGAAATGGCAGATGATTTAAAAACCGAAAAAAATTCTTCCTCTGTTTTAAAAACTTATTGCGAAATGTCTCCGAAAAAATGCAATTTAAATGTGTATATGGGAGAAACAGATAATGATATTATCATAGCTTCAAAAGATTTTGATTCTGATACAGCTTTAATAAAACTTCTTATGGAAGCCGCAGAAAGGTATTATTCTTCAAAAATCGAATCATTCGATTATTTCGACTCATATAATATATTAATAAAAAAGTATCCGCATAAGTTATTTTTAGACCCTCAAAAATTGGCCTTGCCAAAGCAAAAATTGGGTTCAAGACCTTATAATAATAATTTGAAAATAAGATGGGTAAAAGCAAAAACTTTAATATCAAAACATAATATATATATACCTTTTGATTTAATTTCATATAATACAAGCTTATTAACAAAAGAAACAGCATTCATTCCGATAAATACCGTGGGTTGCTCGGCAAACACTTCATATAGCAGTGCTATTCTCTCAGGCTTGTTTGAAGTTATTGAAAAAGATGCAGTTTCAACAGTTGTAAATTCAGGTATAGAACTGGATTATTGTGAATTACAAAATATTAAAATCAATTCAACCAAATTAAGAAAGCTATTAGCTGATATAAATATGTTAAAGTTAAAGTGCGAACTGGTTTTAATAACGCTGGACATTCCTTGCTTTGTTATTATGTCTAAAATTACCGATTTATCAAATAATAAAAAATATATCGGGCTGGGAACAAATTTTTCTTTGCTAAGTGCAATAATAAGTGCCGTCACAGAAGGCATTGAAATGTATTATGTCAAAAAAGAATCTTGGTTTAATTTTGAAAATAAAAATTATAAATATAATTTTACGGATAATTTTCGTTTGGATTTAATTAAGAAAAATATTTATTGGAATAATAAAAAAGAATTACTAAAATATTTTAAAAGAAAAAAATACGAGCCAATTTTATACAAATATAAGACAATCAATAATGATTTTTATGTATTAAGAATAACTGTTCCCGAATTATTACCGTTTGATCCCAATAATATTTTGAAATCGAACAGATATGAAAATATAAAAGACAGGTTAAAAGAGAGGGAAATTGCTTTAGAAAAGCTAAGAAACAATTAGCAAAAAAAAAATTGAAGAGTTTTTATGATATACGAAAAAAGGTTATTAATATGGAATTCGGCAATATAACATTAAACAGAACAATAGCTCAATATCCTTCAAAAGCGGTAAGACGTGACGGGAAAAAAGAGCTTGTTAATTTAAATATTCATTCTCTTGATGAAAAATATATTCCATATTTACAAGACTTTCAAAATAAAGTTCATTCAAGAAGTATCGATTTGGGCAGTGATACATTTTCCGTTAATAAAGACTTTCAACATAATATTCTGAATGGTGCACTGTTTGATACAATTAATTCTTTAAAATTAAAAAGAACTTTTGATAAATTTGATTCAAAACATAATAAAATGTCACCTATACTTTTGATGGCGGAATGTGAAGGTGAATGTTGCGGTTTATTAGTCGGTAATTTACCCAGAGTTAATCTGAAAACTAACCAAATATCATATTCTTCAAGATTCAAACCCGATGAAATTGAATTAGAATATTTAGGTGCTTTTTCAACAACAAAACATGAAAAAGTTTCAGCAACCGCTCCCTCATTATTGGCTGAGTTTTTCGAATTTTGCAAAAAAGTACCAAATAAATGTTCTTCAATATATGTAAAAGCAGCCCAATCGGAAGAAAGTAAAAAAGCAATTTCATTTTATGAGAATAATGGTTTTGAAAAAATAGGTAAGCCGACAAGCTATTTTGAAAAAAATAAACCTGTCAAATTGGTTGAATTGCTGATTGATTGGACAAAATGTAAACCTCTTGATACAAAATCAACACCAATGGTTGTCCCAATTAAGAAAGCTTTGGATACCGCAAAAGATATAAAACAAAAGCTTTTATCTCAAAATGCTTAATTGTATAAGAGAATATATTCCCAAAATAGTTTTTTATTTTCGATAACAAAATATAATAAAACGCACAACCTGTTATTAGTTGTGCGTTTTATGGTGCCGAAGACCGGACTCGAACCGGTACACAGGGTGAGCTGCGTCAGATTTTGAGTCTGATGCGTCTACCAATTTCGCCACTTCGGCATTTCAAGATTTCAGATGTGCGATTTCAATTGTTATTCTATCAAAAACATTTTTAATTGCAAAATGTTTTTTGGTAAATTTTTCTAAAAAACAAAAAAAGAACAGGCATTAAAACCTGATCTTTTCTGTTTTATGGGATTAACCCAAAATTATTCTGCGTAAACGCTGACTTTACGTCTGTCACGTCTGTATGGTTCAAATTTCACTTTTCCGTCGATTTTTGCAAACAAAGTATAATCACTGCCTTGTCCAACATTTTCGCCTGCGTGGATTTTTGTACCTTTTTGACGAACAATAATATTGCCGGCTTTAACTGCTTCACCGCCAAATTTTTTGACGCCTAAACGTTTACTTTCACTGTCACGGCCGTTTTTACTCGAGCCTACACCTTTCTTATGTGCCATTGTCTATTTCTCCTTTATTCTTCGGTTGTTTCGGCACTTTCGGCTGCCGCTTTTTTGCTTGCTGTAGTTCTGATTTTGTTAATCATAACTCTTGTGAAGCATTGTCTATGACCTTGTTTTTTTCTGTAACCTTTTTTTGCTCTTTGTTTGTAAACGATAACTTTTTTGTCTTTATCCTGTTTTGTTACAACGCCTTCAACTGAAGCATTAGCAACATAAGGTTGTCCGACTTTTGATTTTTTGCCGTTTACGAGCATAACTACGTTTTTGAAAACTACTTTTGAATCAACTTCGTCTTCAAGTTTTTCAATATCAACATAACGACCTTCCGTTACCTGATATTGTTTTCCGCCTGTTTCGATAATTGCGAACATTTTCTATTCCTTTCACTTGAAGCAGTCGTAGCGTAAAGCATTTTAGACGACTTGCTTATCTACTCATAAGGATACAAGTATCCCTACAATAAATCATTTTATTTGCTAAACTTCACTTGTCAACCTACTTCTTTTTAAAAAATGAGCAAAACATTCTTATATGTGTTATTTTTTTTGTATATTATGGTATTATATCCTAATACGGAAATAAAAAATTATTATATTTAGTTCAATAAAAGAGATAATTATGTATAACATTTCTAATAAAAAAGAACTTAAAGGATTCACTCTTGCTGAATTGCTGATAACAATTACCATAATTGGTGTTATTGCTGCAATTACAGTTCCCAGTCTAATTTACAGAACTAATAATCAAGAATATGTGGCAAAACTCAAAAAAGCACATTCCTTATTAAATCAAGCTGCCTTTAAAATTGTAGAAAATAATGGATATTCACAAGGGGATTATTCATTTTTGAATAATGTTGATACTTTTTATGGAGAATTTCAGAAAGTTGTTAATGTTAATAAACAATGTCAAACAATAGATGACTGTATGTTAACAGGACAATATGTAAGACTAAATGACACTGCTGTCGGTCAAATTCAGTCAAAAACAAGAGCTATTAACACAGCGGACGGAATAGCCTACAGTTATTCCTTAAAACCAGGGAGTGTATACGGACTAACAGACGAAGACAAAAATAATACAATCGGCAGAATGTTAGTCGATGTTAACGGAAATAGAAAGCCCAACAAATACGGAAGAGATGTGTTTTTCTTTTATCTGGTTAACAAAAAAGGATTTGTACCCGCAGGTCTTAGTAATCATTCTTCTTGTACAAAATCTTCAGGTGGCGAAACCTGTGCAGCACGTATTTTACAAGAAAATGAAATGAAATACTGATTATAGTAAACTAAATTGAAAAATACTCTTTAACCTTTTCTATCAAAGGTTTAACATTCTCAAGCAGTTCTTCGTAAGTTCCCTCGTTTTGAATTACGTAATCCCAAGTTGTTACACCGTCGAGTGCCGTTTCAGTATTATCATTTGAAGAAACAAGCTGTCCTCTTTTAGCTCTTGCTGCCTCAGAAGCCTCAACACGAATTGCAAAAGCGCCATTGGATTTAAAAAGTTCTAGTTCGTGTTTTACTCTAACATCTGTTATTACAATATCACCATCCTGAGCAATAATAGAATTGAGCCAATAGTCAGGACTTTGAGCTCTACCCCAATCCCCTAAATCAATCAAGTCCTGACGATAAAGAGGTTTATTCTTTTCAATCTCCTCTCTCGTCAACCCTGTACGGCGGGAATATTCGATTTTTATAGCATCTCCAATCCCTATCCTTCTGAACGTAGGAAATTTTTCAAGCAGAATTTTTCCGACAGTATCTTTACCTGAAAACTGTTTGCCTGATAAAACTATTAACCTA
>JAEEGL013909917.1_pt1 | contig 12859 bp, 10 predicted proteins | sample 9134231 | NCBI WGS metagenome assembly JAEEGL01 (sample SAMN16246548, study PRJNA631951) | gut metagenome | biome: gut microbiome; feature: rumen; material: fiber-attached | host: Bos | place: Iran: Karaj | collected 2018-10
AAAAATGATAGAAATAGCAGAAAAGATAGGGCAAGGTTTCCCACAGGTGCGTGTTGACCTCTATAATGTAAAGGGAAATATATACTTCGGTGAAATGACATTCACTGCCTTCTCAGGCATGAATAATCACTTCACCAAGGAATTCCATAGATTGATTGGTGATAGAATAAGTCTGCCAAAGAAAAATTGTTAAAGATCCTCTATAGAAGCAAAGAAGTTCTTGGTAAATGTTTCCTTGTCAAAGAGCTTGGCACGTTTAGAGCCTGCCGCTGCCATTTGTTTGCGTTTGTTCGGGTTTTTGTAGAGGTATAGAATAGCAGCTGTTAAGTTGTTGGAAATGTCTTTTCTGTCTACAATTATAGCTATACCTTCACAAATCTCAGGGATGCCTCCACTTCTTGTTGTGATAAGTGGTAGCCCTATGGACATTGCCTCTACAATTGTCAGCCCAAAGGGCTCTTCCCACATGGAAGGTAAAACAGCAATGTCTGCTAATTGCAGATAATCAGGAACTTGATTGTACGATATGTATCCGGTAAATACAATTTTGTTCTCGATTTCTTTGGTCTTATTTTTAAGAGAACTTATGAATTCGTTTTCATACTTTGTATTGTCAAAGAATGAACTGCCAAGTACCATCAACTTTATCTGTGGATAGTCTTTAAGATTAAGTAATGCATCAATCAATTCAGAAATACCTTTTTCATTATTGATACGGCCACTATACACAATGATGAAATCGCTCTCAGAAAAACCTAACATCTTACGACTGACAGAAAGCTTCTCTTTTGGCGAGAACATGTTGACGTCAATACCATTATAAATAGTTTGTATCTTGTTATTAGGTTTTGGTTGAATAGAAGAAACCCTTTGTTTTATAAAGTCTGAAACGGTTAGTATTTTGGTGAGGCTATTGAAAATCTCGTCATGATATCGTGAACTTGAATGAAGTAAATCATTGTGAAGGTGCAAAATAAGATTGTTAAATCCTCTTTGAGATAATTTATAAGCGTATCCTGGACAATTTTCCAAAATGATAATATCAAGATCTTTTTTCTTGAGATTTGAATAAACCTTTTCAAAGTAATACTCAATAAAGTGGTTGTAATACTCTTTGGAATGGAAACATTTATATATTCTTCTTGCTATTCTTGTTTTGAGACTTTTTTCATTGATATAGATATAGTGATTGACATCAGATGATAGCGCAGGATGGTTTTTAACTTTATTATCCCAAGGGCTATATATCGTAATGTCATGAAGTTTCTTTTGGTTATTATATTCCAAGTAAAAATCAATCAAATTCTCCACAGCTCCCCCTTGTACGGCAGGAATAGGAAGCATTCCACATGTTAATATCGCAATTTTCATCGTTTTCTCTTATTTGCTTTTACTCAATCCTAATTTCCAGATGATGAGATCTTTCCATTGATAGTATTTGGTCATCAGTGAACGGTCGCGGCAAAGCCAGCGAAGACGGATGTTGATGAAATGCTTGGGATAATCTATGATAGCATTGGGCGTAATGAGGAAATGACTATAGTCTGTCACTCTATCTTTCATAAAACTTCGGTGCTGGAAATGGGCATAAAGCGATTCTTTCTTCTCGATTTTCCCATGATTAAAGCGAATCATATAGAGTTTATTATCAATATGCTCAAAAATAACTTGTTGCCATCCTCTGGTCAAACTGTTAAAATGGTAGGACTGTTTGGGCTTAGACGCATTATCGAAGGGCCATTTTAACCAGCAATCCTCAGGATGACAATCACGCCACTTGTCACCGAATCCTTTGTATTCATATTCGTCGAAATACATCGAACGCCGTTGAGAAAATGCTTCTTTGTAACTTACGTATCCATCGACTTTTTTCATGAAGAAAGTATTGACGTACTCATCGTTTTTGTAGAGTGTAAAGTGTCCAAAGCCAGAAATCATTTTATAATGTAAAAGAACATCGTCTGTGACGAAATGGCGTATATCACCATAGACTACATCAAGGTCGCCCCATCCCCAAAAGTCATAACCATTTATGAATTCGGAGAAGATATAGGCGAAGGCAGGGCGGTAGTCACATATTTTGTAGGGACGATCAAGCATGATGGGGAAGTCAAACTTGATCTGCACCATTTGCTTGAAATTGGCAAAAGACATTTTGTGTACTATAATGTTTTTTGCAGGTTCAACATCACAATCTGTAAAAAACATGAAGTCTATATCTGTGTTATATAGAGCAGATGCGCGCCACATCTTGTATTGTGGTGGTAGCGTGCCAAAGTGGGGGAAAAAAACAATAATTTTGTTCATTTAGCTTAGATTTTAGCTATGATGTAATGTCGAATACGCCAACGCCATCCTTTGATGTCTGTCAAAAAACAGAAAGGAGGTAACATACAGATGAATAAGCAGAAGCGGCGCCATGTTAATCTCGTCCTGAGTTGATATGCTGTATGAAAAGCATATTTCCAAAATATACACCAATGATGTAATGAGTGCAGCTGTGCAAGATTTATCATACAAAATACTATGGTTTCTCCTACGTATCTACTATGGCAGGGCTGGATGTCTTTACGTAGGAGTAGGTCATGAATTATTATATCAGATATTTCAATGTACGATGAATAGCGTTTTATGAGTGAGGCTTTCGAGGGGGAGTTGATAATACTATCTTTATTCTTGTAATAATAATATGTGCCTCTGTGGCAGAAGGCTGCTGCGTGAATCTGTTTTGAAACGAAATAGGTCCAATAATGATCCTCCATGATAAGCCCGACTGGAAATAATAATGAGTTGTTCGTTATGAAAGAACGTTTGATCAGTCTGTTCCAGGCTGTTCTATGCGACTTACTTAAAATGATATTCTCAAGTTGTTTTTTATTGTCACAGAACTCTGGTACGTCTGAATCAATATTTCCTTCATTTAATTCTTCTGTTCCAGTTATTATGTTCCCTTGTATGTAGTCCGCATCGGGATATTTCTTGGCCAAATCTGTTAAAATCTCAATGCAGTCGGGAGTAATGGCATCATCGCTGTCCATGAAATAGATGTATTCCCCTGTTGAATTTTTTAGTCCTGTATTACGTGCAGCAGAAAGACCTTTATTCTGCTGATGCCGTACTATGGTAAAAAGAATAGCTCCATTGTACTGATTAATGAATTGCTCTGTCAGTTGAATACTATTGTCTGTGCCGCAATCATCTATTAGGATACACTCGATGTTGTGGTAGGTTTGGGCTACAACTGACCGTAGGCATCGGATGATGTGTGGTGCCACATTGTAGACAGGTATGATGATAGTTACTTTCATGACTGGAACTTACTGATTATTCTGTATATTGCGGGTTTTCGAGCTACAAAATATTTTAATCCTTTTGTAAGGAAGAATAGCATAAAGAAATAGAATAGAAAAAGTGGAGCGAATACTACTATACCTATGATGATAAGCATAATCAGAGAATTGGCATAGGGAACAACAATCCATATTCTTAGCAAAATGGCAATTGCTGCACAAACAAAGAACGCAATATAGTAAGGTATCATTCCCTTCCAGAATATCTTTACGCTTTTATGAAATCCAGAGGTGAAAAGAAAATATGGTTTCCAAATGGCCCCAGAAAAAGCAATACTAATCATTTTGCCAAGGAGGATACCTACAATGCCATAATGAGGAGCCAATAGAAGAGTTATACTTATATTTAGGAAAAATTCTGTCCATACGGCCCAAATATCGGAGAACATGCCATGAGCCCCTATGAATATAAGAACAGTTCCGTTATGGAGCATTAAGAATATATTAATAATAATGAGATATACGATTAGCTCGCTTAGGAGATACTGCTCGCCAAACCAACATCCTACAAAGGATTGCAGAAACAATAGTAAAGGAAATATAACGAATCCGAGAATCAGATATCGTGCGGCTGTCATTTCCCAAAATACTTTCATAATATTATTCTCATTTCCCTCTGCAATCAAGTTCCCAACTCCTGCATTAAGGCCTTCACTCAAGATATTGACAAGAAAGTTTAATTTGCTGATGATAACAGTGTAATTGCCATATAAGGCCACATGTACCACCGATACAAAGGAACCAACTAATATCTCATCGCTGCGGAATAGAATAAGATCCTTAATTTTCTGAATAAATACTTGGCGCGTTTTTTTTAATACCTCTGGGTATTTTTTTAGGTTCTTACGACCTTTTTTAAGGCTAATATTAAGCCATGGGTAAATTTGACGAATTCGAATGTTGAATATCGTGATGCCGATGATAGTGAACACCAACCCAACGATTACCCATAGCCATAGGTTACGATAATACCATGCAAGCAGAATTTGGACAATGCTTTGAACAATTCCAATGGTCTGGAAGTATGCACTAACCATATATTGCTTTTGGTTTGCACTAACTAACAGGTTCTTGTAGTTGAAGATATATCCAGCTGCAGATGATAAAAGGAAAGAATAGAATGCAAAGTATGTCAGTGGTAGGCCTGTCTCTAGATTTCCAAACCACCATGGGAAGAAAAAACTAATGAAAATACCGCCAGCAAGTATAATACCGCCAATGCAACGATAGAGAAATGCCAACATGGATATTACATCATTGATTTTCTCGTGATTGTCCTCTTGTAGGGGCTTGTATAGAAAGTAGACGATACTTGTACCAATACCTAACTCTGCCACATTCAGATAGCCCATAATATTTCTTAGCATACCTGTCAGGCCAATGAATTCCGCACCAAGACAGTCGAGGAAAACCTTTCGGGAGAAGAAAGCGAGGAATAATGAGAGGATGTAAAAGAACATTCCTACCTTAATATTCATAATGCTTCTATGTACCCGTTCGCTCATGTGGTATGTTCTGTATGGATAAAATCTGTATTCTTTCTATCTAAATGGAGAATGTTTTTGAGCATCCTTAATACAAGTCCAGGAATTGCAAAAACTTTACTGAAAGAACGTAGACGTAACTCTCTTGGAATTGCTATATATAAAGAAATAGCTAATATACCTAGAAGAACCCACCATTTCTCACTCCATACAGGCATAAATATCACCATGAAGATAGATATTCCACCAAGTAACATAATCAGAATAGAACGTGGGATTAGTGCTTGCTGTATCGTCTTATCGATAAAATTGATCTTACCATGAGCAATAGCTCCTGGGATTTTGGGTAAGTTGCTTAAAAGACTTTGAATCTGAGCCGTCATCCAGCGCATGCGTTGGCGCTGGAAATTATCCTGACAGCTAACTTTCTCATCGAAGACATGAATATCTGGGGCATATTTAATGAACACTTCCTGATGGAGTAGGAGGGCTTCCATTTCACGGTCTTCGCCTGCTGTACTTAATTGGAAAACGTTCTTCTTAAAGAGTTCATAATCGAAGCACATACCAGAGCCAATCAATGCAGAGGATAGCCCAAGACGATTATGAGCTTTGCGGAAAATAGTATTGTTGATTTCTTCACTGGTACCATCTAATACAGCAACATCGTTGTTGGTATTCTTGGCACAGCGATGGCATTGTATAGCATCATAGATAGAACAGAGGATATTTAATTGTGATAGGAAATCGGGGCGAACGACATTATCGGCATCGAGTATCACCACATTGTCAAAGTCGCCTGATACTTTCTCAATAGCATATTGCATGGCTTTGGCTTTGGAACTCTTTTCAAAGGTTGGCGTCAACAAGGTGATGGGTAACGAACGGAGATAGTCATTTGTCTCAGACTGCATGTGATCAGAAATGACCACTACTGTATAGTAGGATTTAGGATATTCTTGCAAGAGGAATTGCTCTATTGCATTGATAATGACTCGGTCTTCGTTGTAGGCTGGATAGAGGATCAGGAATTTTGTCATCTCGTCTTTTAGGGCGGCAGCTTGAGTGGCGAACTGATCTTCTTTCTCATAAAAGAGGGAGATAATGGCAAAGAATGCCACATAAGCTACTGAGCCTAATATGATAAACCAGACAACCCAGTCAATAATATGTAAAATCTGCCACATCATGATTTGCGATCTTTGTTAGATTTGAAATTGAATTTGCCTCCTAACAACTTTGTACTGATGATTCCCCAAAACGTTACGAGAGGGGCGCGAAGGAAAGTCTTGTCCCACATTTCATCTACCAAGTAGTCGGGTGTCGCTATCGCAAAGATGAAAAGAGCAATAGAACTTAATCCCCACCATTTAAGTGCTAAAGTGAGGTAGATAAACGGTAAAGTCAAACTCATCAATATGATGATACCAACCATCGTTGTTCTTGGTAATAGCATCCATTGGATAATCTTGTCTGCCAAGTCATATTGTTTTCTAAATATGGCTCCAGGTAAGAACCTGATGTTGCGTACAAAATTACGTATTTGTTCTATAGCCCAGCGACCTCTTTGCTCATTCATCTTCGTTGTGGTTCGCATCTTCTCACCATACACTAAAATATGGTGGAAATAGTCTATAAAGATACCTTGGCGTAATAATAAGGCTTCTAATTCTTTGTCCTCACCCGCAGTCTTGGCTTTCATGACATTGGTCTTAAACCAATTGAAATCGTAGGCAGTTCCAGATCCAGCCAATGCCGCAGATACGCCTAAATTAATATGTCCACGGCGGAAAATGTTGTTGTTGATTTCCTCAAAGATGGCTCCCATGCGAGCTGCTGCCGTATCTCTATTTCTTGCAATACGATGAAACTGTATTGCCTTTGTTGCTGCTGTTTCAAAGGCATCATTGACTTCAGTGAGAAAATCTTGCCCTACAATATTATCTGCATCCAAGATAAGGGCAATATCATAAATTTTAAATTCAGGAAGATTCAGAATGGCATATTGAAGTGACTTCGCTTTTGTACTTTCTGCAAAATCAGGTGTTAATAATGTAATGGGGTATTGAGCTAATTTCATGTTTGTCATTTCACTTTGGTGGTCTGAAATGACAACCACGTCAAATAACCGTTGTGGATAGGTTTGGCTTAATATAGACAAAACTGTGTGTTCAATTACCTCATCTTGTTGATAGGAAGGAATCAAAACAACAAAACGGTTTTGGTTCTTTGCTTTATTGACGACTGATCTTCTTTCGAATAAAGCAGCTACAGCATAGACACCCATATAGAGTACTGTGCCAGCAGCAAACACGAACAGCATCCAATCGATAATATAGAGTATAATCCAGAAATTCATAATTGTTAAGTGAAAAGTGAAGAGTGAAAAGTGAAAAGTCCTTTGCAGACAGCTTTTGATAAATCAAATCTGCCCTTAAAAGCATATCTGAAAAGATCACGAGGGGCGACAATGCAAGTCAGATAACAATAGGCAAGATATTTATTAATTCCATGCCAATTGCGTTTGACTAAAAGGAGGCGGTTTCGGGTAATATAATAAGTGCGGAGAGGGCTGGTCTGACCTGTACTTTGGCTCTCCTTGTGGTAGATGGTGCAAACGGGTTCATACCATATTTCATAACCAGCACGGGTGAACATCATAGACCAGTCAAGTTCTTCGTAATATAGGAAGTAGTCTTCTGGCATAAAGCCTACTTTATCAATAGCGTCCCGCAAGATCAGCATAGCGGCACCATGGGCGTATGGAGTGGGGTGAGCTGTGTTGTATTGGCCTTTATCTTCTTCACCATAACCTATTGCTTGATTGCGAACAGTTATTTTTGAAAGAGGCGTATAGCCTGCAAATTGAATCGGGTTTGTTCCCCAGATAAAGCGAATTTTGGGGCAAACTATACCAATGTTAGGGGACGATTCTATTCTGTCAAATAATGCTTGAATATTGAAATCCTTAAAGATTGTATCGTTGTTAATTAGAAATAGATATTTTCCTTTTGCTGTATTAATCCCTAAATTGTTACCTCCTGCAAAGCCGAGATTATTCTTACTCCTGATCACTTTGACTTGGGGGTATTGCTTTTGAATAAAACTCGCTTCATCTTGTTTTGAGGCATTATCAACTACGATCACCTCCATGTTTTCGGTGAAGGGGATAGACTCAATCAGTGCACAGGTATCTTTTAGCCCGTTATAATTGACGGTAATAATTGATAGCGCAATATTCAATTTACAATTTACAATTAATTATACTCTCGAAGCAAGCTTCTTTTCTAATTTTAGTCTTTTTTTCTCTTCTTGTATTCTCAATCGCTTTTGTTCGTATTCTATCCATTCGGGTTCCAAATAGGGTAGGAGATAAACAATTGTTAATCCCCCATAAAAGGTTAGGCAATTCGGGAATTGCATAAGAACCATATTTGCATAGCCTCCTAACTGTATGGCAACAAATGCGCTGCATAGACCTCCTCCGATGCCTATTAATGAAGGGCTTTTCAATCTAAATAGGACAATGTAGCAAGCAGCTCCTAACATCATAAGCATGGTTATAATAAACAGGGTAATGCCAATAATTCCTGTTCTTAGCCAGATAAAAACATACTCAGAGTCAGCTGGTATTGTTGACATCAGATTGTATTTGTTGTTAGCGGGAACATTTGTTCCAAACATTCCAATACCTATTCCCCATGGTGCATCTTTCATATATTTCTTCATAGTCTCTTGGTTAATGTCTCTTGCATTTGCCGAAGCATCACTCCTGTCAAAAGCTGAGCGCATACGTCGTATTTGCTGGTTGCTTTGTCCAATAGTTGTAAAAGCTAGAATAAAAATGAAAAATGAACCAATAATAGCAGCAGGAATAGTTATCTTGAATGACTTAGAAAGAACCAAATAGGCAGCAAATCCGCCAATCATACAGAATATGGCTGTTCGCGTTCCAGAAGCAAACATGCTTTTTACCACCAATATCGCAATAATGATAAAGAACCATCTTTCCTTTTTGATTTTTGTTGTTATACCAAAAATAAGAAATGCTACTGCAGAAGCCGCAGCATTACAACCATAGTTCGCCGCATCACTGAACGTTGAGAAATATCGGATTAAAGTACCTCCTTGAATTAGATGTGTTGTTCTTCCTGCGCCATATAAAAATCTCTCTTCTTCAAGCGTCATTCCAATATTTTGTTGTTTCCATGTCCAAATGGCAGAGAAAAGGGATAGAAATGCCCACAACTTTAGATATTTTATTAATATCTCAGGTGATGATATGTATAATGAAAATACCAAAAAAATGTATAATAATTGATATGCCATCAATCTCGCTCCAGTGTACCATGCTTCAGCGTTAATTCCTAATCCGCATGTGTCATTAAAAATCTCTAAGGTGCAGTATGTACACCATATAATTAGTGCTAGCAACATTAAGTTTACTGATCTTTCAAAATGGGGCGTTTGTCTTGCATCTATAATAGCAATCGCTAATAAAATAATTTGCAACAATTCATTATAAAGAGACATGGGACCTGGGAGTTTGATGCCATGCATTTGTATAAAATAGTTAACCAAAATTAGCACCCAAAAGGTAAACATGTTCCATTTGAAAGATGCATATATGAATAGTACAATAAATGGAAGTAGACAAACAATGGCAAATGCAGGTAGACCGGCTGTTACAAATAGATAGATTGCCAAACAAAACAGGAGAAAGAGTAGTAATACCCTTCCTCCGTTTTCATGGGTGTATGTTGCGTAGTTATTTAGCATACTATTTTGCGTGGCTGTTTTCAACAGCAGTCAGACCCATTTGAGAAATCCTATATACAAAGTTATTGAACTTCGTGTATGGTGGTAACTGGCCTACAAACTCTTCTACTGCATAACGTTGACACTCTGTCAAATACATAAAGAGTGTATCTTTGTCTTTTAGTTGAGATTGTAACTCTTTCAGCGCCTTCTGGTCTACATCTTTCCACGTACGGTTCGCTCGAGTCACCATCAGATTTATAGTTCCCATATTGAGTAGTCCTGATGGAATAGAGTTGTCGTCCAAATTTGGATACTCAATAATAGCAATCTCGTTGGGTAGGATATCAGGACATATATCTTTTATGTCTTTAGCCATGATAAAACGGCTATCTTCTGCCAAGAAATCCTCATCGTATGTTAAACGCCTAACTTGTAAACCTATTGAAATCCAATAATTTTCCAATTCTTGGGCAATATAACTCTTGCCATTGGCTGCATCTGTAGATAAGAGGTTCAGCACGTTTTGCTGGCCTTCCTTGAAGTGGGGGAGTAATGACTTGCTAAGATTTCGTAAGGCCATATCCGCTATGGTCTTGTTGAATCGGCGATATCGCAATGTACTCTCTTTGGGGAAGCATCCCATGACGGGAACCTTTGTAATGCGTTCTGAGCGCATACGATCGCGGAGCGTACGATCCAGCAATTCTATAATGAAGAAATACATGGCGGTCAACAAGAATGTTAATAGGAATGCGCCTAAGAGAATCAACATACGATTAGTTGGCTGTGCATTCATCGGGAACATTGGAGGATTAAGTACTCGCAATGTCGCTGTTGTCATCTGTAAGTTTTTCTGACGGAGACGGGCAGCATTGAGGGCTTTCAACATTTCCATGTAGTTTCCTTCAATAAAACTTATATGTCTATCTTTTCGGGCAACAGTCGCTCCTATGGGCGCGTAATAGAGAATTTCTTTGTCAAGTTTCTCACGCATAACATCTTGTGCACTTTCTTGGGCTTTAGTCTTTTCAAGTAATAATACTTGATCCAACCATTTGCTTATCATTTCATTTGCTTTCACTCCTGTTTCTGTACTATAGGTGCCAGCTTCGATATCTTTGACGAGTCCTCTAACATTATTTGTGGCCTCTTGAAGCATTTTTTCTGCTTTGGCCAATTCTAATTGAGACTCCACACCTGTACCTCCTCCTTCACTATTCATGAGGCGAAGGTTTGAAATACGTGACTGGATTCGTGAAATATCAGTTACTTGATCCGTGAATTCTTTATTTGCTTTGATTATTTTGGCACGATCGCCTAATTGACGCTCCAAGTAATCCATCAAGGCGCGAGTTGTTGTCTTGTCTATTAGCAAATTGTTGTCTGATGTTTTTTGGTTTGCATCTAATCCGGCAATCATTTTCGTTTGCTCTTGATAATTTATGATTCTTTTCTCAACATTATAACGAATCAAATCGTCTTCAGCATTGGTTAAGATACGATAAAGACGGGCAACCTCACGCTCAAAGAATTTGATTACATTATTTGTCTCACCATAGCGCAACTGCGCATATTGACGGGCGAAGACCTCGTTAAGTATATCTAGAGTATTATATGCGATACCAGCATCATTTGCACTATAACCAATATCGACAATATCACTTTTATTAAGTTGCAAAACTTTTAAACGTGCAGTAATATTATTAATACCAAACCATGGATGGTAATTCGTCAATCCAAACAAATAGTTATCAGCTGACGGCTTTTCATATGCCTTTAAGTTTGCGTAAGTTGCATTTTCACTGTTATGGTTAATCAATGCCTTTACTTCGGCAGGAACACTACCACTTAATTGGCGGAAATGTTCTGCAGATATATAGTTATTGTCCTTATTAGAATTGCCGTACATCATACAGCGCGCAAACAAACGTAGGGAAACCTCATGAATAGTAACGTCAGTGGTTATTAACAACATTAAGTTTGTCATGTTTGTCTGTGTTTGTCCTCCAGCCACTCCGGAACCTCCCTCCAGGTTGTATGCTGTTATCATACCCGTATAAATAGTTGTGTTCGTATCATAAACACGTTCCATGTTGCGTGTAGAGAACCATGCAACTACTAAAGCGATTAGTGGCAGTATGATTAAATACCAGCGAATCTTGTATAAAAACCTGACGATATATCTGAATAAATCCATAATCTATACAATTAAAGTTACTTCTTATTTCGTTTTTCTGCTTTTGCTGCAGCTTTGGCTGCTTTTGCTTCGGCTTTTTCTAACTTCTTCTCTTGTTTGTTTTCTTCCTTCACAGCTTTCTTAATGCGTTTCTCAATTGCTTTGTTTTCTTTGGCTATTTCTTTGTCTGTTTTGTGGGACTTTTCGTCAAGAGTTATTTCTGTGGTGGAATTGGTTATAATAGGTGTATGGGTCAGTATTTCAAGTGTTATGATGTCTGTGGTAATTTCAGTCTGCATAGATTGATAACTAACCACCTGAGCTGTTTCGCGTTGCTTTGTCCAAGCATAATCTTCAATGCTCATATTACCGTTCTCAAAATCCTCACGATTAAGAGCTCCAGCTCCTTGATATGCTGCAGCGCCTTCACCAATAGTCTTTAAACTAACCAAATTGTTGGTTATCTTAACATATAAAGTCGCGATTTGAAGTTTTAGTTGGTCGTATGCTATATCTTTTTTTATGACTGCCTGATCCACTTCGAGTCTTTTACGTTTTACAGCAGCTGTCAAATCCAAAATGTCTTCTAATGGCAAATTTAAATTGACACCAACATTCCAATAATTCGATTCTGTTCCTTGATATTGCATGACCATTGGGGTATAAGCTCCACTTGAATTACCCCACATGTCACCTTTTCCATAACTATAGCTACCTCGTGCACTCAAATATGTGAATATATGTCTTTTCTGCTTAGCAACTTCTGCCTGAGCAATTTGACGGGCTTTCTCTAAAGACAAAATCTGAGGGGTAGATTTGGCATTCTCCAATAACACTGACAATGGTGGCAAGTGGAATTCGGAAAAGTTGATGTCTTTATCTTTGCTGGAATCGAAGAATCCAGCAGCGATTCCGCTCTCGTCGAACTGGGCGAAGGCGGAGGTCGTTGTTCCTGTGATGGCTACAATAAATAATAGTCTTTTTAACTTATTCATTGCTATATGGTTTATGTTTCTAAACGTTTTGTTTCTGAACGAAGCCTGTCAGCGTACGGAAGATGATCTGCATGTCCATCTTGAAGCTGTAGT
>JAEEGL014316633.1_pt1 | contig 12859 bp, 12 predicted proteins | sample 9134231 | NCBI WGS metagenome assembly JAEEGL01 (sample SAMN16246548, study PRJNA631951) | gut metagenome | biome: gut microbiome; feature: rumen; material: fiber-attached | host: Bos | place: Iran: Karaj | collected 2018-10
CCGAATTAGCCCACTTCTACATTGGGAATTTCTCCCCAAGCACTCTTTACCTCTGCATCCGCCGCGGCGATATGAAAATCCTTTGGCTTCAGCAATTAATTATATCAAAGTCCTTCGTGTCTACCATTCCACCATTCGGGCGACAAAGCCGCGTAGACAACGGTTTTATCTTTTGCGAGTGCAAAGATAATGAAGAAATAACAATTTCTCAAAAAATTAGGACATCTTTTTCTTATAGTAGTCTGAAGCGTAGTAGGCCTGCGCTATCTTGCACAGTTCAGAGTACCATGCCTTGCCAAAGGCCGCTATGAGAGGTTCACGCAGGAACTTGTAGACCGGCACTTTCAGTTTGGCGCCATTCTCACAGGCACATTTGCAGATGGCCCACTCATGATACTCCACGGCCGTGAACTTACGGTGTTTTTTCACTCTCACAGGGTACAAATAGCAGGATATGGGCTTCCTGAAATCTGACTTGCCGGCATTGTAGGCGGTTTCCAAAGCGCACTGCCACGCACCGTCTTTCTTGTATGCAAACACACACTCCTTAGATGGGACAAGCGATGTAAGATTATCTCCGTCAGCATCTTTATAGACCACGCCTTGCTCTTTCACCACAGCGATGCCAGCATCAGACATATATGGCATGGCGGCAGGCAGCGCAGCCTCTATCAGAGGAATCTCCTCCTCCTTGACAGGCGCACCTCCGTCACCCTCAATGCAGCAGTCACCATGGCAGGCCGCAATATCGCAGACAAACTGCTCAGAAAATATTGCAGTGCTTATAAGCGTGTCCCCTATCTCTATCATCATGCAACGTCAGTTTCATTTTTTGAGAAGGCTAAGGTACTCACAAATCAGCATAAAAACAAATGGCTGGCTGCATAAATTTGCATTTGTTGCTTATTTACGCTAATTTTGCAGATTGTGTTATAATAACGCCTGATGGATATAGAACAATACATACTGGAGCACTCAGAGCAGGAGGCCATGCTGCTCTCACGCCTTGAGCGTGACGCTAACGTGCATCTGCTCCACCCCCGCATGGTGAGCGGACACATTCAGGGCAGACTGCTCAGCAGCCTCTCTTGGATGATACGCCCGCGCCGCATACTGGAGATAGGCACCTACGTGGGCTACTCTGCGATGTGTCTGGCGGAGGGTCTGGCAGAAGACGGCGAAGTAATCACCATTGACATTGATGACGAGATAGAGGATATGGCACGCCGATATATAGGCGAGAGCCCCTATGCGTCCAAGATAAACTTTATCATCGGCGATGCGGTCAAACTGATACCTGACATGAATGAGGTGTTTGACCTTGTATTCATTGACGGTAACAAGCGTGATTACATTGAGTATTTTGAGACAGTGCTGCCAAAGGTGCGCAAGAACGGCTTTATACTTGCTGACAACACCCTGTGGGCAGGCAAGGTTCTTGAGAAGCCAGCCAGCAATGACTACCAGACCAAAGGTCTGCAGGCGTTTAATGATTACATAGCAAAGTGTGACGCAGTAGAGAAGTTCATACTGCCACTCAGAGACGGGCTTACTATCATGAGAGTTAAATAACCCGGTTCACCGATTAACCAATTCACCGATTAACCATAAATATGGAAACCACAAGACAAAATAAGATTGCACGACTTATCCAGAAGGAGATAAGCGAGATTTTCCTTGGTATGACACGCCAGATGCCTGGCACAATAGTATCAACAACCATTGTGCGCATAAGCCCTGACTTGAGCGTAGCGCGCATATATCTGAGCATATTCCCAACTGAGAAGTCTGAGGAGCTGCTTGAGTTCATCAACTCCAAGAGCGTGAGCATACGACATGACCTGGCAGCACGCACCCGCTTCCAGCTCCGCACAGTACCTACCCTCTCATTCTTCAAGGATGACTCACTGGACTATATTGATAATATTGATAAACTCCTTAAGAATTAAAAATTGAAAATTGAAAGTTGAAAATTAATGAACTCTCAACTCTCAACTTTCAACTCTCAACTGTCAACTGTCAATTAATATGCCTCTCCCGCTAAGCATCGCCCGTAGGTATCTCTTCTCCAAGAAGAGCCACAGCGCCATTAACATAGTGTCGCTGATATCAGTGTGCGGTGTGGCGGTGGGAACCATGGCGCTGGTGGTGGTGCTGTCAGTGTATAATGGGTTCCGTGGGGTTATTGAGGGGCTGTTCAGCAACTTTGACCCACAGATACGCATTGAGAGCGCTGAGGGCAAATACTTTCAACCAGACAGCATACGGCAGGTGCTTGATATGCCAGAGGTGGACATTTACAGCTATGTGGTGCAGGAGAACGCCCTGCTCAAGTTCAAGGAGAAGCAGCTGCCCGTAACCGTAAAGGGCGTGGATGACAACTATGATACGCTCACGCAAATATCTGACATCATGGTAAGAGGAGAGTTCTCTCTGCATGAAGGCAGATTTAACAAAGCTATCACAGGAGCCACACTGGCGGCAAACATAGGAAGCGGGGTTTTTATCCTTGACCCTATAATTCTATACGCCCCCGTGAGAGAGGGCAAGATTTCCACCATCCGCCCCGATAAGTCATTTCATGAGGAGCTGGTCTACCCTGCCGGAAGTTTTATGGTAAGGCAGGAGAAGTATGACAACGCCCTCATTATTGTGCCTATAGAGGTGGCTCGCTCACTGTTTGAGTACGAGACAGAGGTGACATCGGTGGATATAAAACTAAAAGACGGCGTAAATGGAAAGCGTTTTATAAAGGAGGCTGGCAAGATGCTTGGCGCAGGGTTTGAGGTTAATGACCGCTACGCCCAGCAGCAGGACTTCTACCGCATGATGGAGGTGGAGAAGTGGATAACATACCTCATACTCATGTTCATACTTATGATAGCCATATTTAACATAATAGGCTCACTGTCAATGCTTATGATAGAGAAGCAGGAGGATGTGAAGATTCTCTCAAACCTTGGAATGAGGCGCCGTGACATCTTCCACATTTTCTTAGGTGAGGGTGCGCTGATAACCATATCGGGGGTTACCGTGGGAATTATACTCGGACTGTTCATCTGCTGGCTACAGGCTACATTCGGTCTGGTTTCAATGGGGGCTGAGGGCACGTTCATAGTGAACGCCTACCCTGTTAACGTAAAAGTGACCGATGTGCTGGTGATTTTTGTAACAGTGAGCATACTGGGTTTTGTGTCTGCTGCGTACCCCGCATCGCAGGTGTTAAAGAATAATAATGAAACTGAAATATGAAACGTCTTTTCTCCATTCTTCTTGCAGTTTTAGCTTCAACATGCTGTTTTGCAGTTGACTACATGATGTACACAGGCATTTACGGTGAGTGTGAGGATGATGAGCCTTCAACTATTTACGGAGGCTCTTACAGTGAGTATCCCGAGGGGCTTAATGATGCTCAGTTTCCAGGCGGCGAGGTGGAGTTTATCATATATCTTAGCCGCAATACAGACCTTCAGGAGGTGTACAGTGGTGAGTATGACAAGAACGGAGAGCCGCTGCTTGTAACGGGCGAGGTGCTTGTGGAGTTTGTGGTAGACCGCTGCGGCAAACCTGGCAAATTCAGGATACTGCAATCTCTCACTGAGGAACAGGATGCAGAGGCCCTACGCGTAATGGAGACGTTGCCAATGTTCCGTGCGGCGTCACTTGACGGCTACCGTGTTAAGAGCGCTTACATAGCTCCTATACGCTTCCTTCGTGACAAGAAGCCTAAGCCAAAGGAGGATGACTATTACTATGATTACAATTATGACTATAACTATTAATACAGTTACTGATAATTAAACTTTACAGTTATGAAATTAAACAGAATCAACGTGATTGCAGCCTCAGCTATGCTGGTGCTTGCAGTACTTGCTGGATGCAGCAATAAGAAGAATGAGCCTGTTGGCAAAGTTAAAGACGCCTGCGGCAATGAGTATAACTATGTTAAGATGGGTGATCAATACTGGATGGCGGAAAACATGCGCTGCAATAAGTATGACAGCTGGAGCGAACTCTCAGGTGAGACTATTGACGTTTCAAAAGAGGCTGTATACACTCCATACTACACTGACGCCTCAGACCAGACCCAATGGTCATCAGCCGCCTTTTCAGGAGGCCTTTCCAGTGACCAGGTATCAAGATTAGGCTATTTATACAACTGGGCGGCAGCAGTTGGTATTGCAACAGAGATTATGACGCTTAAGCAATATGATGCTTTTGAGAAGAAACGTCAGGGTATATGCCCTAACGGCTGGCACGTTCCAACCAGCACAGAGTGGGCTGTGCTCAAGGACTTTATTGAGAACAGGGACAGCAAAGGCAAGAACACCGCTGGCAAACACCTGAAGACAACCTCCGGCTGGTACGGCAACAAAAAGAATGATGACATCTACTCTTTTGCAGCACTGCCGTCAGGCCGCTCTAACGTAGTCATGATTGACGCTGTAGGTAAAGAGGCCCACTTCTGGACTGCAACTCCGTGTGTGCTTACTATTGAGACTGTTACAGACGAAGAAACAAAGGAGACATATAAAATCAACAAGCAGTCAGACTTCTTCTTCATGGCAAGTGACAGGGATATCCTTGACTCAAATCACAACAGCAAGACTCTGGCTAAAAGTGTGCGCTGCGTAAAGGATTAGACAAACTTCAACGTAGTAATTCTTTCCGGTGCGAATATCTGCTCTGCACACCGCTGTATATCTGCAGCGGTGACAGAGTTTATAAGACTCTCCACCTCATGTTTCTCCATAACACGGCCTGTATTGAGGTATTGTTTTGCCGTGCCTAAAATCCATGACTCGCGGTTCTCCCCGCCTATAGTCAGATATGACAGCAGACGCACCTTGGCAAGCTTCAGCTCACGTTCTGAGATAGGCCTCTCCATCAGCTTCCCTAATTCTGAATATATGATATCTGTGACATGGTTTAGTTTGTCATAGTCACAGCCAAGATATATGTTCCAGTTGCCTGTGTCAGCGTATGTGGTGTAGTTTGAGCATACATCATAAACCAGTCCCTCCTTTTCACGGAGGCTCATGTTCAGTATGCAGCTCATGTACTCTCCTCCTAAAATATGGTTCAGCAGTATGAATGTGAAACGCTCCTTCTCTGCATAACTGTAGCTTCGGTTCCCCATAACAAAATGCACCTGCCGTGTGTGCTTTCTCACCTCTTTGAACTGCGGGGTGTAGGGAGCAAGCTCCTCACGGGTATAAGAGCGTAATTTAGGCTCAAGTCCCTCAAATCTCTTCTCTGCAAGACTTAGAATACGCTGGGGAGTGTAGTTGCCCATAACAAAGAATACTATCTGGTCCGGTGTGTATGTGCGCTTGTAAAACTCCATAATACGCTTTCTGCTCACGCTACGCAGCGTTTTACGGTCTCCTAGTATATTACGTCCAAGCGGGTTGCCGGAGTAGATTAGATTCTCAAATTCATCCATTATCAGCTCCGCAGGATTGTCAATGTAGCTGTCAATCTCTTCAAGCACCACCTCTGTCTCTTTTTTGAGGTTGCGCTCGTCAAACTGGGAGTCAAGCACCATATCAGAGACAAGTGAGAAGCAGCGGTCCAAATAACGGCTCATAAATGCCGCGTAAACCACTGTCTCCTCCTTGGTGGTATAAGCGTTCATCTCACCGCCTACATCCTCCATACGGCTAATTATTTGATTTGAGCTGAATTTTGAAGTGCCCTTAAAGAGCATGTGCTCCACCAGATGTGCATAACCGCTCTCAGTAGGGAGTTCATCTCGTGTTCCAGTGTTAATTACAGCCCCACAATAAGCAACATCGCCTACTGCTTTTACATGCAGCAGGCGAATGCCAGATTTGAGAATATATGTGTTTATATTCAATGTCTGAGAAATACTATTTCTTTTTAGCGTTGTTGCCCTTGTCAGAGCCTACACGGTGCATTGCGCAGCGGAAGCCTATGTCATTGGTGCACTTATCCTGCTCCAAGTATCTACGCTGTGCTGGTGAGAGCCAGTATGCTCTATCCTTCCAGCTACCACCCTTGTAAACACGAGTTGTGTTTGAAATCTTAGAGGCAAGCATGCTCTCTGGGTCAGTAGGTTCGTCAGCGTCATAGAGACGTTTTGTAGCAAGGTCAGGATCAACAACCTCTTTCCATCTGTCACGGTTGTAACTGCTGCGGGCGTCACCATCGCCGTAGTTACGTACATCAAGCTTAACATATTCTGAAAGGCTGTCATCCTTTGAGAACTCTACGTCATATTTCAGACGGCCGAGGCTGTCAAGCTGGTACTCCTGAGTTTCAGCATCCTTTACAGGGGCTACGTAGATGTTACCACGGAATGGGTTGTACTCCTGATAATCCTCGCTTGAGGTCTGACGATATACATCCATTGTCCACTCGTTAACATTACCAGCCATATTGTAAAGACCGAACTCATTAGGCCAGAATGAATTTACTGGTGCAGTGATAACCGCCTTATCGTTAGGGTCACCTGCAACACCCATCATATCACCACGGCCACGAACAAAGTTCGCCATAATCTTACCTCTGGCTTTACGTTTAGGGTTACGTGTCTGAGAGCCGTCCCAAGGATAGATACGTCTGTTATCATAGTTCTCCATACCCTCCTCTGATGTGATACCGTATGCTGCAAACTCCCACTCAGCCTCAGTCGGTAGACGATAGTTAGGCAGCAGCAAGCCGTCACTCATAGTGGTCTTACGAACATTGCCGAACTCATCCTTCATTGTGGACTTAGCCTTGTCTGGCTGATAGTCATTAACCTTCTCATACTTGGCTGTGTTGAAGACGCGAGTCTTATTGACAGAGTCATTGCCTACCTTTGTGGAGTCACGTTTGATAGCTGCAAAGTCAGGGAAATCAATAACGCCTGATTCATAAAGTATGCGCTCGTTAACACGGTCAGTACGCCAAGAGCAGTAGTCAGTAACCTGCTCCCATGTAACACCTACTACAGGGTACATGTCATACGCCACGTGAGTGAAGTAGTAGTTTAGGTAAGGCTCGTTGTAAGCCAGCTCATCACGCCACACTGTAGAGTCAGGACGGCATTTCCTGGCAACATCTCCGCCATACATGAGATCCATCCAATAAGCGTACTCCTTCCAGTCACGGTTGCAGATTTCATACTGGTCCATGTAGAATGCGTTTACAGTGACACGGCGTGGATAGTTGTTCCACTCTGTGTATGTGTCCTCATTCACTCTACCCATGGTGAATGTACCGCCTGGTATAAGAACCATTCCCGGGGGTGTTTGCTGCTCATAATTATCAACTACCTGGAAACCACCATATTTGGCGTCATTGTATTTCCAACCTGTAGAGTTTGATGTGCCCTTGTTACAAGCGCTCATAAGCAGCGCAAAGGCACCCAAAAGAAGTAAGTCACCAATCTTTCTGATACTCATTGTATTTAGTATAAGGTTATTTCACTTAGTATAGTTTTTCCACATTTGGTTACAAAGATAACTCTTTTTAGGGACATATATTGCATACAGATTTAATTTTTTTGCATTTAGTCCATAAAAAGCGTACAAAGATGAGGATAAATCTTGTTTTTTCAAAATATATTGGGAAGATTTTGTATTTTTGCAAGATATAAATATGACACCGTTCAGCCTAAATATAAATGGGACCCTGCGCCAGTTTGAATCACCTGTGGTCATGGGTATCCTTAACCTGACGCCTGACAGCTTTCATGCGGCAAGCCGTTACGCCTTTGACGCAGTGGATGAGGCTGACATTGTGGACATAGGTGCGTGCAGCACCCGTCCTGGGGCTGAGGTTTGCTCTGAGAGTGAAGAGATGGAGCGCCTTATGAAGGCTGCAGAAACCATAAAGGAGCGTTACAGCGGCAAAATTCTCAGTGTTGACACATTCCGCCCCGCCGTGGCTGAGATGGCCATTAAGGAGCTGGGGGTTCATATTGTGAATGACATAAGCGGTGGCTGTAAGGATATCTACTCTGTGGCGGCGCGTTACGGCAGAGCTTACGTGCTTACCTATCCAGAGCCGGGCGGCATGGACAAGGCCCTGTACTGGTTCTCTGAAAAGATTGACGCACTCGCACGTGCCGGTGTGAACGATATAATAATTGACCCTGGATTTGGGTTTAACAAGGATGTGGAGCAGAATTACGCTCTTGTGCGTGAGTTTGAGGCATTTAAGAGCCTGAGACTTCCAATCCTTTGCGGCATATCCAGAAAGCGCATGGTGTTCCAGCCTCTTGGAATAACTCCCGGGGAGGCGCTTAACGGAACATCGGTGCTTGACACCATACTGCTCACAAAAGGGGCGGACATACTCAGGGTTCACGATGTAAAAGAAGCTAAGGAGGCGGTAACGCTATATAAACTATCAAATAAATAAGTGTTCTCATTATTAACATTCGGAATTAAGGATTTTTTTGACATCCTTCTGGTTGCAATAATCCTGTATCAGACCTACAAACTTCTCAAGGGAACGCAGGCAATGAACATATTCTTTGCCGTACTGGGTTTCATTGTGATATGGTTTGTGCTCAAGTTCATTCTGCGCATGGAGTTACTGGGCTCTATGCTTGACGCCATTATGAACATGGGTGCCATAATCCTTGTAATATTGTTCCAGGATGAGATTAAGAATTTCCTTTCAGCCATGGGCAGCAGAACGTCAAACGGTCTTTTCGGGAACCTGAAAAAGCTTTTCTTCCCTGCAAACTCATACGTGGAGTCAGACAGCAACATAGAGGAGATTATTGACGCCACTCAGAACTGTTCAATAACAAAGACAGGTTTGCTTATTGTAATGCAAAACAATGCAGACCTTACCGCGTACGCCAAGACAGGTGAAATAATTAACGCCAAGATAAGCGCACGTCTTATAAAGAACATCTTCTTTAAGAACACCCCGCTTCATGACGGCGCCCTGATACTCTCAGGCGGCAGGATGACAGCGGCGGGATGTATTCTGCCTGTGTCCCACAACCTTGACATTCCCAAGCAGTTCGGCTTGAGACACAGGGCTGCGCTTGGAATATCGGAGAAGACGGACGCCATAGCCATTGTGGTGTCAGAGGAGACTGGCAGCATTTCAGTGGCGCAGGGCGGAAACATAAAGCATAACCTCACCACAAGTGAACTTAGAGACATATTAAAACCTAAAAAGCAATAACCTAAAAACATAAAACAATGAGTTACAAATTTATGACGGCAGCAGAGGCTGCTTCAATTATCAAGAACGGCGATGTAGTAGGAATGAGCGGTTTCACACCTGCAGGTGCTCCAAAAGAGGTTACTCTTGCTCTTGCTGAGATTGCTGAGAAAGAACACGCTGAGGGAAGAGAGTTTAAGATTGGTGTTTACACAGGCGCATCAACCGGTGCAAGCTGTGACGGTGCTCTTGCCAAGGCCAAAGCCATGATTTTCAGAACCCCGTATCAGTCTAACAAAGACCTGCGTGCATACCTTAATGACCCTGAGGGTGTTGACTACAACGATGCTCACCTCAGTATGCTTGCTCAAGAGATTCGCTACGGTTTTCTTCCAAAGCCTACAGTTGCCATAATTGAGGCCTGTGATTTGAATGACAATGGTGAGATAATCCTTACATCAGGTGTGGGTATATGTCCAACCATAGCCCGCATGGCAGATAAGATTATCATTGAGCTTAACGCACGCCACTCAAAGGAGCTGCGCGGTATGCATGATATCTATGAGCCTGCAGACCCTCCTATGCGTCGTGAGATACCTATCTATACTCCGGCTGACCGTGCAGGAAGCCCTATACTGAAGGTTGACCCTAAGAAGATTGTAGCTGTTGTGGAGACCAACCGTAAGGATGAGGTGGGCGGATTCACTGCTCCTGATGAGATTACAAGCCGTATAGGCAAGCACGTTTCAGACTTCCTCACAGCAGAGATGAAAGCAGGACGTATTCCTTCATCATTCCTTCCTATACAGTCTGGTGTGGGCAATATAGCCAACGCTGTAATGGAGGAGCTTGGAAACAACCCTCACATCCCAACATTCAAGATGTACACAGAGGTTATACAAGATGCTGTTATTGACCTTATGAAGAAGGGCCGCATAGACTTTGCAAGCGGTTGCTCTATGACCGTTACAGACCCTGTTCTGCAAGAGGTTTATGACAACATGAAGTTCTTCCATGATAAGATTATCCTGCGTCCTCAGGAGATTTCAAACAACCCTGGTCTTGTACGCCGCATGGGTCTTATAACCATCAACACAGCGCTTGAGGCTGACATCTACGGCAATATCAACTCAACCCACGTAACAGGAACAAAGATGATGAACGGTATTGGCGGTAGCTGTGACTTTACACGTAACGCCTACATCTCAATATTCACCACACCTGCAACAGCCAAGGATGGCAAGATCAGCTCTATAGTGCCTATGGTTTCTCATCTTGACCAGAGCGAGCACTCTGTCAAGGTTCTCATCACTGAGTACGGTATTGCAGACCTCCGTGGCAAGTCACCACGTCAGAGAGCGCAGCTTATTATTGAGAACTGTGTGGATCCTATCTACAAGCCAATGCTTAAGGAGTACCTGGCACAGGCTGTAAAGGGTCAAACCCCTCACAACCTCAAAAACTGCTTCGCAATGCACACGGAGTTTTTAGCTTCAGGTGATATGAGAAACACTAAGTTCTAACCATCATGTACATTGATAATAAACTATACGTTGCACATTGCGATAACGGTGAGCTTTGCCTCACCGGCAAGATGTGCAACCGTCACGGCCTTATAGCAGGCGCCACAGGTACTGGAAAGACTGTGAGCCTGCAGGTGCTGGCTGAGACATTCTCTCAGGCCGGAGTTCCTGTTTTTGCCGCCGATATGAAAGGTGACCTCTCTGGAATAAGCCAGGAGGGCAAGATGAGCGGATTCATAGAGAAACGCTGCCCTGAGTTTGGTATCAGTGCTCCTGAGTTCCAGGGCTGCCCTACAAGAGTGTATGACGTGTTTGGCGAGCAGGGCACAGCCATGCGCACCACCGTATCTGAGATGGGGCCTCAGCTTATGGCACGCCTTATGGAGCTCAACGATGTGCAGGCCGGCGTTCTTAATGTGGTGTTCCGCATCGCTGATGACAAAGGACTGCTGCTTATTGACCTCAAGGACCTGCGCCTTATGCTTGACTTTGTGGGCAAGAACGCATCGATGTTCACCACACAGTACGGCAACATATCCTCTGCCTCAATTGGAGCCATAGTACGCTCCGTGTTAGCCATTGAGAGCGAGGGCGGCGACAAGTTCTTTGGAGAGCCTGCCTTTGATATAAATGACTTGCTTGACACAGAGAAGGGCAAGGGTGTCATAAGCCTGCTTGCGGCAGACAAACTGATGCTCCGCCCTAAGATGTACTCCACATTCCTGCTCTGGCTCCTGAGCGAACTCTATGAGAACCTGCCTGAGGTGGGCGATATGGAGCTGCCTAAACTCGTCTTCTTCTTTGATGAGGCTCACATGCTGTTTGACGGCACATCCAAAGCGCTTACAGATAAACTGGAGCAGATAATCCGCTTGATACGCTCAAAAGGCGTGGGTATATACTTTGTCACTCAGTCTCCTACTGACATACCTGAGGATATACTCGGTCAGCTGGGTAACCGTATCCAGCATGCGCTGCGAGCCTATACGCCAAAAGACCAGAAAGCCGTGCGTACAGCCGCTGAGACATTCCGCCAAAATAAGGCGTTCAACACCGCTGACGCAATAATGAATCTTGGTACAGGTGAGGCTCTGGTGTCATTCCTTGATGAGAAGGGAGCTCCAGCCATAGTTGAGAGAGCAAAGATACTGTTCCCTCTCAGCCAGATTGGAGCCATAACCGCAGGACAGAGACTTGACATACGTAATGCAGCACCTGCCCGTATACGTGAGTATGACAACTATTTTGACCGAGAAAGCGCATACGAAGTTCTAACTGCCGCCAATGATGAGATAGCCCGCCAAAAAGATGAGGCGGCCCTGCAAAAGGCTGAGGCTGAAAGAGCCAAACTTGAGGCTAAGGCACAGAAGGAGCGTGAGAAAGCGGAGAAAGCGGAGCAGAAGGCCTCCAGTTCCATTTCACGTGGACTGCTTGGAGCCATAGCAGCTGCAGCCGCCACCAGTTTTGCCCGTTCAATGGCCACTCAGGCCGCACGCAGCATAGGCGGTACATCCACACGCCGTAGCACATCCACCGGCAGTTCACTTCTTGACGGTCTGTTTGGTTCCGCCACAAAGACCGCAACCAACACCGCCACACGCAAAATCACCAACGAATTGCTTAAAGGACTGTTCAAATGAACAGTCCTTTTTTTTACCAATACACCACAGGGCAGAGATCTTTCTTCTTGTGCGGGATGGTGTATATGAAGGAGATTTCATTTGACCAGCTGCCGTTCTTCTTATGAGAGGTGAATAGGTCAAAGATGTAGTAGAGCTGGAAGCCCTTATAGTAGCCGCCCAGCATAAAGGAGACCGTGTGTACCTCCTGCACGTCAGTCTTGAATGAAACGCCAAGAATTATAGGCTGGAAGCAGACTCCGGCACCTATGTAGGCCTGTTTGAAATCAGCCTGCTGCTGATATGTGAGGTTAGCAAAGAAATAGTTATCTGAGAAGCCCTTGCTACGCAGGCCATGGCTTATCTTCAAATCCTGTATAAAGTTAACATGACCCACATACTTGCGAGGCAGCACCTGAGTGCCACGCACAAAGCCATTGTCTGGCTGAGCTACGTGATATACAGCAAAACCTACTGTAAGGTGGTTCTGGAACACGTACGATGCACCCACCGCAAAATCAAAGAATGTACGGCTGCTATTCTCAAAGTTCTCAACAGACGCAGGCTTAATGGCTCCGGTGC
>JAEEGL011027540.1_pt1 | contig 12858 bp, 2 predicted proteins | sample 9134231 | NCBI WGS metagenome assembly JAEEGL01 (sample SAMN16246548, study PRJNA631951) | gut metagenome | biome: gut microbiome; feature: rumen; material: fiber-attached | host: Bos | place: Iran: Karaj | collected 2018-10
ATCCCCAATCCCCAATCCCCAATCCCCAAAAAAATATGATAGAGAAATAGAAAAATATAAATTTTTATAAATGATTAATTAAAAATTTATGTATTTGAAAAAAAATATAATAATTAAAAAAATGGTATTTTCTCATTTAAAAAAATATCAATTTAGAAAAAATTATTTATTTTTCACAAAACTCATTTTTTATCTAGTAATTACTCAAACAATAATAAAATGTACAATAGATATATATCCAGATCATCATTCTGAAGATGATCCAAATTTCAAAAAATCTCAAGTAAAAAAAGTAACAAATGAATCATTTTACTATGATTTAGGATATTTCACTGAAAGAACTGATAAATTTCGATCTGCAAAATATGGACTAAATTATCGCCCTATAAAATGTAAAAAAATAAATGATATAGACCCAGATCCTATATATAACATGGATGATAGAGTTAGTTTTTTTGGAGAAAATAAAGGTATTAAAAATATTGCATCAACATTAGATTTTCAAGATAATAAATTTGAAGAAACAAAATTATTTAGAAATACAATTAAAGGATATAACTTTTCTTGTCCATCTCCAATCAGAGGATTTCATAACAAAAATTTTGAAATTAATTTCACTATTCCCATGATAGCCGAAACTGACATGAACATAAATGTTAAATTGGTAAGTGAAGATGGTAGAGTTAATAATTCAATAGGTGATATACCTCTAACAGCAAATATATATAAAAAAGTAACTTTTTATATTTTTCCACAAGAAAAGGAGATTTATAATACTTCAAAAATGATTTTTAAATTCGAAAGAGATGGGACCCCGATATTTGAGCCTCCTTTATCTATTGAAGGAGACCCAGATTTATATATTCAATTTATATCTGAATCACCAGGAAATTTAGTTTTATCAAATTATAGAGTTACAATAACTGATACAAAAACTGTTGCTGGAACTCCATTTAATTCAACAATGGTTCGAAGTAAAAATGGTTTAGTAAATAATTGCACAAAGGACTTAGATTGTTTTATTGGTTTTATGTGTACTTATTTTAATTGTACTCCATGCCATTCAACTTGTACAGAATGCTATCAAGATGATATAAATGCAGTAGGAATGAATCATTGTAGAGAGTGTAATGTTTTGAGCACAACGCCTAAACCACATGATGGATATTGTGATGTGGGATATGTTGATGTCACTTTATTTAAAGATTTTGAAGTAAAAGTTAAACCTGATGGTGAAGATTTTAATGATAGGGAAACTTTAGGGTTTTGGATATTTTTCACAGATACAGAATTAAGTAGAGAAAGAAATTTAGACCCAGTAAAAAGGGAATCATTAGGCTTGAAAGAAGAACCTGAACCTGAAGATATTTTACACCATATTGTTTTAAAAAATAGATTTGTTATTACTATAATTCAAAGAATAAGAAAATTTTCAGTATATTGTCATGTTTATGAAAATCTTTTTTCTAGAAATACATCAGATCATATATTTTTTCGACAAGATAAAGTAAACAATTATGATTATAAAGACATAAAAAATATGGATAGATTTTTTTTTCCTCACCCAAATTATTATTTAAATTTTAGTGTTCCTAGTAAAAATCAAAAATTATATATGGTTGGAAATGAAGTAGATCAAGATAATGAATTTGATAAAACTGTTGATGGACATTGGGTACATGTTTCTTGTGCTGAATCTTTCGATCATGGATTATATTATTTAAAGACAGTTATTAATGGACAATCAGAATATAAAGAAGATCATTTATATCATGAACCTTTTTTAAGAACTTTTGAAAATGGAGAATTTGTCAGTGTTGATGTTGAAAATGATAAATATTTTAAGCCTATTATATATGGAGATAATGTCCTTTATTTACAATTTTTAAATTTTAATTATTCTAATTCCAAAGTATACTTAAGACATTTAACTCTTTTTAAAGAATATATACCGACATATATGCAATATATGTATTTCGATTATTCTGGAGTAAAAGATTTTTATGAATTATTATATTATATTCCTTTTACTGAATTAAGTTATGGAAATAAATATACAATAAAAGGATATTCCTATGAATATGTTGAAGAAGAAATAATTTTAGATTTAAATTCAACAGATCCAAAGGAAATTATAGGAGATGTTTCTCCTCCATTGAATTTTATTCATTTAAATTTTCCACCAATGAATAAAAAATATAGAGAAATCGATTTACTTTTAAATGAAACTACACCTTTAATTCTAGGAGAAAAAATGAAATATGTTTATGATGATAATTTAGCTATGTGTTGTGTAGCTTATTTTAATAAAGAAGAAAACCAATGTTTAGATAAATGTGTAGATGTAAATAAACTTCAATATGTAGGAGTAAATTATAAATCAAGTTATTGTGATTATGTCTGTCAAGATTCAATGTCTTGTTTTAAAGATGAATATATAGGAGATGAATTAGATTATAATGGACTCTTTTGTACTACTTTAAATAATGCCTATAATTTATTTTATAGATGTGAAGATGATAGAATAGATTACTATTTTCAATTCAGTGGATTTTATAATTCATCAAAAATGGAAAAAAAAATACCAAAAATGACTTCATATATAATTGATTTTTGGTATTATGATGATTATTTTTTAAAAGAATTAAGAGAAAAATTTTTTGGTTATCCAACTGAAGAAAATCATTATATACTTCATACTAATGTAATTGACCTATATTATAAAATAAAAACAATATCTCTCAAAGATCTAAAAAATGGTGAAGATAAAACTATAGGGTATGCGTACAATAAACATGCTATTTATTATAGTTTAAAAGATATGACAGATACAAATAATCTTCTATATTTGAATCAAGAATGGAATAGAATCGTAATTAATGCATTATATAATAGAACTGTTGAAAGATATCACATAACTATATGTTTAAACTATTATCGTGTAGAACATTTGGCTTTAGAACCTGGATTTTGTAGTACTGTAACAGAATTATATCCATCTATAGGAACCTTAGAAAATATTATTTTTTGTGATAAAGTATGTGAAGATTGGCAAGGAAAAATAATTCATTGGGCAACTGGATATTATAAGAATTTTAGAATATGGGATGGTAATAATGCACATCCTGGCTTACTTGCCCAATATGATCAATATTTTCCAGATTATATATCTAGAGTATCTGCAATAAAATATTATTTTCCTATGACAAATAAGTATATGTCCAACAATAAAATTATTGACCCAAAAAGTAAGGAATCTTTTGAAATAATTGCTGGAAAATATAAATTAAAAAAATATAATTTTTCTTCTAAATTTGACCTAATTGCAACTCAAAAACTTTATGGAAAATGTTATTTCATGGATTATGAAAAAACAGATATAATAGGTCAAGAAATCATTGAATTAAAAGAATGTGTTGAAGGATGTGAAAGGTGTTGGTGTGTACTAGGAACAGATAATTCTGCTAGATTTAATGTTAGATGTTTTAAATGTAAAGAAGGATATTTTCTAACAGAAGAATATTTTTGTCATAAAATCGGTGGGTATTTTTTTAAATCTCCAAATTTATTAAATAAAAAGGATGCAACGATATCCAAAATAACATTAATTGAAAATCAACCTGCAGTAACAGTATGTTTTTGGTTTAAAACATTTGGTTTTTCAGGTGATGATAGAATGACAATGTTTACAATAGGAAATGATTTAGAAATAGTTTTCTCTTCAAGTGACAATGATCCTGTTAGACCATATGGTTTATCTTTAGTAAATAATGAACGATTAGTAGCTAATGTCTTTGGATTTAGAGAGATGATGGGAGATTGGCTTTTTTTATCTATTGCTTATCATAGAGAAATGTCAGATTTTGGTACTAATTATTTTCCAACAATGATGAAGTTTGAATTGGCCCTTAAACCTTATGAAGTAAATATTACAAATGTTAAAAAAGATATGAGTTTAGATTCATTTAGTATTAAAAAAGAATTTTATGGTTTTATTTGTAGATTACAATTTTTTAATGAATATATAATTGGTCAATATGGAAATGAAAAAATGCTTCATCCTGATATTGTATTGACTCCTTTTTATTATCCAGAGCCAGTTGAATCTTTTTTCCCTGTTTCATATTCAGACAAAGGTTGCTTTGAAACTTCATATTTAGATGGAGCTAATATTAATGATTTTGAATGTGTTCCTGATGAAGGTATTTCTCATAATTATTATGGAATCCTTTTTTGTGAAAAAGATGATAAAGATTTTTATAAACAATTCACTCAAAAAAATAAAATGTGCTTTAATGAATGTTATAAATTTAGTAATAGTACAAATGAATGTACATGCTCTGCAAAAAATTCAAACAGTCAAATGATTATTAGAAACAAAGATAAAAATGCTTGTGTATCTATGGATTTTATTAATTTTGCAAATTGCCAAGATATCCTTATTGAAAATGTTCAGACTGCAAAATTAACAAAAAGATATACAATGCAATTTTGGATGTATGCTTATAATTATATTAACGGAAGATTTGGAGGAGTTGAATTTTATTGGGATGGACATAATAAAATAGTTGTAGAAAAAGGAGATCAAGCTAATGGAAATAACAAATATGAATTTCATTGTATCCCTTATCTAAATGAAGATGGGACTGTTCCAAGAAAATTAACAAAAGTTATAGAAATAAATAAATGGAATTATTTATCTTGTGCAGTTGATTTTGTTGAAATCAATTATTATATTAATGTTAATACTTATTTTAATGAACTTGAGTTAGAAAGAGCTAATTTAATTCAAACAACTCCAACTGAATTGTTATTAACTCAAACAAAGACAACTTTATCAATAAAAGATAAAACAAAATTTATAGATTGGGGTTTACTTTTTTTTATGCATATACGTCTTTGGAATTGGTGTTATTTTAATGCGGAGTTTTTAAGTAGATTAAACCTAAAAACTAGTAAATTATTTCCTTATTTATTAGAACAATGGGAGCCTTTGTTTCCATTAATTGACAAACCATATAAATACTTTACTAATTTCGATGTCTGGGAATTAGATAAACACAATAAATTTCAAGTTCGTTTTAATCAAAAATATGGAATGAATGTTTTAGATGATTATTATTATAATATAGTTCAAAAGTGCTCTGAAAATGGTTATTATTATGATGTTGCCAGAGAAACATGTTTATTATTTACTGATATGTCTAAAATGAAAGATTTTGAATTTACTGGTTTACCATTAGCATATAGTGGAAGCTATTCAATGTCAATATGGATATTTTTAGAAGATGCAACAGTTTTAAGTCAAGGAATCCATTTTACTTGGTCAAAGCATTTACAAATTACAGTAATAAAAACAACTAGATTAGAAGCTTATTGCTTTCCCCAAGGATATTATAGTGATAGCGTTTCTAATGATAATATACAGGATAAGTTTAGTTCTGCTCTGAATGCAGGACAAGTTTATCTTGTAGATGAGCAAACTTCAGAATCAGCTGTTTGGATAAATGTTATATGTGCAATGTCTCACTATAATAGGAGATATTATGTTAATGGTATGGATGAAAAAACTTTGAATGAAAAAACACTTATTAATGAGTATTTATATAAAGATAGTGATGGAACTATTACAACTACATTTTATCCAATGAGATATTATTTTAGTGAAATTAATGGTAATATTTTATTACATTCTACTCTAGCTATTTCTAATATCAAAAGCACAAAAAGAATATATTTCAGAGCAATCACTCTATTTCGTGATTATATTCCTTACTGGTATAATAAATATCTTCGTAATATGAATTTATATAATTTAGAAATAGGTAAGATGCCTTCTGTTTTATTTTATGCTGATTTTACAAGAATTACTGTCTCAGGAAATACAAGAACTTTAAATTATATGATTCAATATCTTAAAAAAAATGCTAAAGAATATACACTTGACAAAAATAAAAATGTTAATATTTATTTGCATAGTGATTTTCCTGCTTCCACTACAACATTTGAGCTTTGTGCTAACTTTAGATTTATGCCTCTTTGTGAGTTTGCAACAAAAGTTAAAATGAAATATGATCCTAATAAAAATTATTGTGTTTTTATTGCTAGTTGTGATTTAACAAATTTGAATGCTTATTATTGTATGGAAGAAGATACTCCAATAAGCTGTTTACCCAATTATTATATTACTGTAGATTCTAATGGAAAAATATATTGCAGTGGTGGGTGTATAAAGGATGATATTCGACAACCTGGGACAAATGCTACTCATGGTATTTGTAATTCAATTTGTGATAAAGGGACAAAAAGTTGTCCAGGGAGTGGTTCTTCAGTTTTAAAAGATTATCAATTAAATTATCAATGTAATGATAATAATTATAGAGTAGGTTATCATTGCGTTAATACTCAATATAATCTTCAAAGTGCCTTATTTTTTTCAAAATGTTATAATTCACCTAATTTTTGTGTTGATATAAATTCAGAAACCCAATATCTGTTTAGAACTGGATATTTCTTAGAATTTTGGATAAAATTAGATAAAATGTTAAATGAATGTCAAGATGGATATGAAACAAAAGAAATAGAATATTATTTTAGAACTGATCCTCATTCAATTTATCTTGATACAACTACAAATATTTTTTATTATAAGTTTAAGAATTATGCGAATACAATTAGAGAAATTTCAGGAATTAATGATTATGAATGGAATAAATTTTATATTAGAACTAGAATTAATGATAAGCAAATTGATTTATTTTTAAATTTTGATATAGTTAATCCCAAATTTACTTTAAATGAAGAAAATGATTTACCAATTGTAGCAGATCTTCAACTTAATAAAATAAGTTTTTATTCAAGGGATGGTAATGGTTATGGAGCAGGAAATTGTAAAGAATCAAATATTAATTGGGGTTCTGCCTATTATAAAAATATTCGTGTATGGGATGAAAGAACTACAACAATAAGAATGGTCCAAGATTTTAATAACGAATTATTTACAGAATTTCCAAATAGTCTTGTATTATATTATCCTTTAACTATACAATATATGGATTTAAATGTTGTTACAGAAATAATTTCTGGAGTAGATAATTTTCAAGTAACACATCCAGAAACTAATAATTTCAAAAATAATGATCAAAATATTTTTTATAATTATGAAATAAACCATGATTGGGGAGAAAAAAATTCAGGATATTATATTTCGGCATTAGGCCAAACTGAAGAAGATAATGGAGAGGTTACGGCAACTGCCTGTAATCCTGCTTGTAAAAGATGTTTTTCATCCACAGCAACAAATTGCTATGCTTGTAATGAAGGATATGTTTTATATGGAATGGAATGTATTAGAATAAATGGATATTATTTAAAAATACCTGCCAATACTGTCAATACAATTATACCTTTTAAAATTGAAAGTAATAATATTAATGTTAAAGACCTAGCTGCTTGGACATTTTGCATATATATGAAATTTGAAGGAGTTGTAGCTGGAATTTCAACTCAAAGAAGAATAATATTATTTAAATCTGATACTTATATAGCATATGATTTAGAAACTACAAATTTAATTTTTATTGTCCAAAGTCAAGAAGCTTTTAGAGATACTAATTTTAAAGCTTATTTTGGAATATGGATACCAATATGTGTAGCTGATTATGTAAGTGGGGCTGTTTTAAATGAAATATATCCAAATATGCTAACAATAAATGTCAATAAAGAAGATCTTCCTTTTAATTCAGATTTTAGCATTCCAAATGAAGGTGTAAAAATGGATCAAATTAGTTTGCATTATGAAGTTATAGCTTTTTTTGCTGATTTAAGAATATATGATCATTTTATTCAAGGTAATTTTGGAACAGTAATTTCTTCAACCGATGCTGCAAATCATTTATTAATATATTATTCTTTAGCAGGAAGTGTTTGTATTCAAGCTGATGATTTAACTACAACAGAAAAAATTGATGTTAATTGCGTTCCCGATTATAACATCTATGTGGATGCATCAAGAAAATGTGTTGATGGAAGTTATTTTTTTGATGTTCAATATGAAGCTGAAACTATTCCTTGTTCCGCATGTGATGAAACATGTGTAACTTTATGCTTTCAATCTAATAATCAACAATGTACATGCAATATGGAAGATGGATTATTTTGGTTAAGAAAGCATAAAACTACATTTCAAACTTATTGTGAATATTTACCTTTTATAGATTTTTCTGCAATAAATGATGTGACAATAAAAGTACCATCAAGTGGAACTTATGAATCAACCTTAGAAGTTTGGTTTTTTGCATATAGTTATAATTTAATTACATTTAATTTTAAACAAATGACAATAGCTTGGAATTTACATAATAAAATTGTGGTATATACAAAAAACAATGAATTATTTGCTAGATGCTATGCTTTGTGGGATGAGGATAATGAAAGTTATTATACTGAATATATAGAACAAAAAATATATGGATATAAGTGGAATTCATTAAGATGTGGTTCTGAGTTTATTTCTAGATATCCTAAATATTTTTTTAATAGAGAACAACAAAATTTGCTTATTCCAGAATATCCTATGGATAGAATTGGAAAAGTAACTACTTTAAAAATAATAAATGATGAAAATAGTTATGATTCTTATGGATTTGTTTTTCTAAGAGAATTAAAATTATGGCAACAATATAATTTTGAATATATTGATACTTCTTTTATTGATTTACAATCTTTTGGGCTTTATAATAAAGAATTAAGAAAAACTTATGGAATATATCCAGGATTAATTGGTTACTTTAAAAATGATTTTAAAATAACAGATTATGAGGCAGAATTGAATGCACCTCATACTTATACTATAATTAATTTATTAGGTGGAGATGCAAATGTAGAAGTTCACTTGGTAAACAAGTGGAAAACTACAAGACGTACGAATTTCATTGGATATAATATAGTCGATCCAACAAATAAAGGAAACTATAAAGATTTAACTTTATGTGAAGAAGGTGAAGTATATAATGAATCTAGTGATACATGTTCAAAACCAATAACAACACATTGTGAATATCCTGGAGATATTGGAGACAAATGTATTACATGTCCTGAAGAAACAATATATATAAATATAGTAGATGGAACTTGTACTAATACATGTCCTGTTGAATATTATGCAAGAGATGATATAAATGAATGTAGAGCTTGTCATTATACCTGTTATACATGTACTGGACCTTTTTATAATAATTGTACTTCATGCACTGGAGAATTATCTTTAGTTCCCCAGTTACATATCTGTATTCCATCCTGTGAATTATATGGATTAACTATGGACCCTGATGATCATAATATGTGTATACCTTTTGACGCAGATGCTGAATTAGTAAATTATGTTGAAGGAATTCCAATTGATATTGAATCTTTTGAAGAATTAATAGCTGAAGTTACTTATTATACTTCTATCAATTATAAAACATGGTGGGAATTTGATCCTAATGCTACTAGAGAAATTAATAATTTGACTAATATGACTTTCCCTTTTGATGATCCTTTTAATGGGGATAAATCTAATTTAGATACTTCTATTGATAATAGATTTTTCGAATTAGGAAAAAAGTATGTAGTAAATCTAATAATAACTACAGAAAGTTTACGAGAACCACAATACAATTTAAGTATTACTGTCCCTTTTGTATTAACAATGAACTCATATCCATTTAATGGCAAATTTGTAATAGCTCCAGAAATTGGGCTTTATAATACTACAACATTTTTAATAGTATGCAAAAATTATGAAGATGATACAACAAAGGATTTATTATATATTTTCTATGCAAAAGAAAAAGGAACAAAAACAACATCAATATTACGTGGATGGTCTTCTGAATATGAAACAACTTCCAATTTCACAGTAGAATATTACGCATTGCCTAGCAGTACAATAACAATTTCATGTGTTATTAGAGATAATTATGGGGCTACTACAATTGTTTCTCAAGATATAATTATTGCAAATGATCCAAGTAATGGAATATATGATTTAAAAAAAGCTCTTTTATTATATGAATTACCAACTATGAGAACTGATTTAATATGTTATCATCGTAGTCAATATTTAATGAGTTTAGGAATTGATAAATATAAAATTTTGCAACCTAATTTATATCAAACACAATATGCTCCTTCTATTGATTTATCTTTAATTACTAAGACAGATCCAGAATGTACTTTAGATTTCTGTAATTATAATGGATATTGTGATTTAATGGATGAATTTTCTAATTGTTATTGTGATACAGGTTTTATTGGTAGAAATTGTCATGTAGATAAAAATGGATATGAAACTTTAGAAAGTTATTATAATGAATTATTTGATAAATTAATAGGTGATTTAAAAGAAAATATTACGTATTATGAATTTGAAACATTTCATAATTTATACTTCGGTGCTTGTCAATTTTTCCAAGATAAAAATTTCTTTAGTTTGAATTTAGATACTTTCTTAGCATTGGCTATGAATTTATATAAAGATTCTATATTAAATAATACTGCTGAATATTTCGATTTATTGGATTATTATTATTCTTATGAAATTATGTTAATGGAACAAGAAAGAGGAAAAATTAAATATTTGACAGGACTAAAAGTAAGAAATATTTCTTTGAGTGAAGAATCAATGGAAAGCTATCAAGAAAGTTTTAGTTATATACAAGAAGAATTAATTATTTTAATGAAATATTTAGTAAATGAATATATGGCAACAAAAAATTCATTTTTTTATGAATCAAAAAATTTTTATCTAGCTTTAGCCCCTGTTGAGCGTGGATTTGATGAAATATCTTTTTTCCAAGAAATATTGAATTTATGAATTGTGTTAATTATATTGAACTTGAAAGATTAAAAAATGCAAATTATTATTTATATCTATTTTTTATTGAATATTATTATTTTCCATATTCTTTTAATAATACTTTATTAAGAAATAATACAGGTCCTTATATAGATTTTAGATTATTGGATACCACAACAGGTAAATTTTTGACTATATCAGGATGTGAAGATATTTATTCTGTAATATATACTGTGCCATATTCTGGATATTATTTCTTAGATGATTTTAATTTACAAAAACCTATGTATGACCCAAATGTATATAAAGGTCCTGATGATGAAATATTTGCTGATCCTATATATATTATGAAAAATGGTAATGTCACCGATAGTACAATTGAAGAAAGAATTAAATTATATAATAGAATACATAATATAACTCCGATGTATTTTGATGAAACATTAGGTGCTTTTAATGAATCAGAAGTATCTTATCTAAACTTTACAAATGACACCAATTTTATTGTCTTTAAAAGTTCACATTTTGGACAATTTGCTTCATTTTTTGTTCCAAATAATGCTACTTTTCATACTAATGGAAGATTTTTTTATTTAATGAGACCTAGAATATTTTTCTTTGGGCCAAATTATTTTAATTCTTATGGAGGATTTCTTTTTCTGGCATTGATAGTCTTCTATATAATATTTATAAATATTTTTAGTATATATGATATAAAATTTTCTAGTCAACTAGCATTAATAGAATATATTAAAGAACAAGTAGTTAATTTATATTTACATTATAAAAAAGAAAAAGATAAAAAAAAATATATTCCTAATAAATTGAGAAATCCTTATGATCATAGAAATTATATAGATACTAGGGATTTAGGACCAGCAGCTTATAATAATAATGCAATGACTTCTAAAGAAGATTTAAGAAATAATCAAATTTTTGGACAAAATTTCAAAAAGAAAAAATTTTTTGAACAAGATATAATACAAGAAGAAATAAGTTTCGATGATGATGATGATATTTTTAGTGTAAATACGAATAAAAAACCTTCAGTAAAAAATAATTTTTTCCATGGTGGTGAAGTAAAATACAAAAGAAAAACCGCAGAAGAAGGATTTGAAAAAAATAAAGATTTTTCTCATAATTTAAAAAATAATGAAATAGAAAATACTGAAAGTAAAAGGAAGTTTAAATATCATCATAATTATCTACCTGAAGAATTTGAGAATGAAGAGGATGCAAGAAATGAACAAATTCAAGATTTCGCTGATATTAAATTGACCTTTTTTGAATTTTTATTACTTAATATTGTAAGTAGATCTATACTTATTAATTCATTTGTTATGGTATCAATTTTTAATCCAAGATGGAAAAAACTCTCATTATTAACGACTGAATTATGTCTTAATATGACTTTTGTTTCAATTTTTTTAACTGCTGATGAAAAAGCTGTACATTCAAATATTTTAAAAATGGTAGAATATGCGTTACTTTCAATGCTTTGTTCTGACTTTGTAATTTATATAATTGCATTCTTTTTCAAATTCTCTGTTAGTGATCAAAGAAGATTATTTACTTTAGTAACACAGGGGGGTCAATTAATTATTGATAAAGAATGGAAAATCATTGAAAAAAAATTAAAAAAAATGGCTATAATTGGAATGATTATTAATGTAATTATATGGATATATACATTTTATGCTTCTTTTGGATTTACTTTAGTTTGGAAATATCAGAGATTTGGCTATTTAGAATGTTTTGGATTTTGTTTTGTATTTAATTATATTTTATTTGAATTATTAATAGAATTATTTATTGCCATATTATATTTACAAAGAAAGCATAATTGGTTCTTAAGAAGAATTGCAGAAGGATTAAATAATCTTAGGAATTATAGATGTTTGTCACCTTAAATATATATAGTAAAAAATATCAAAATGTATAAAATTATTTATTTTATTTGTATAAATTTATTTTTATTTTATAAATAAAAAATTTAGCATTATTATATTCAATTTTTA
>JAEEGL012398390.1_pt1 | contig 12858 bp, 13 predicted proteins | sample 9134231 | NCBI WGS metagenome assembly JAEEGL01 (sample SAMN16246548, study PRJNA631951) | gut metagenome | biome: gut microbiome; feature: rumen; material: fiber-attached | host: Bos | place: Iran: Karaj | collected 2018-10
CATCCACGTGGGCTGCTGGGCACACGCCCGACGAAAGTTTGAGGAAGCCCGGCAGGCGGTCCCGAAGGGGGAACAGCCCACGACGGCGGAGCAGGGCGTCGCCTACTGTACCAAACTATTCCAGCTGGAGGAACGATTCAAGGATCTCTCTCCTGAAGAACGGAAGAGGAAGCGTCTGGAAGAGGAACAACCGATCCTGGACGCGCTGTTGACGTGGGCAAGATCCCGGGCTGCCGCACCAAAGTCGAAGCTGGGCATTGCCCTGAACTATCTGCTGAACCAGTGGGGCTCTCTGACAGCCTATCTGCTGGACGGACGGATCGAGCTGAGCAACAACCGGGCCGAGCGAAGCATTAAGCCCTTCGTGATCTCCCGAAAGAACTTCCTGTTTGCGAACACGCCCTCCGGCGCTCAGAGCAGCGCCGTCCTGTTCAGCCTGATCGAAACGGCGAAAGAGAACGGTCTCGATCCCTACCGCTACCTGGTGTGGCTTCTTAGGGAAGCGCCAAAGCGCTTTACCACTGACAAATCCTGGGCAGCGTCTGTTCTGCCGTCACAAGCTCCGGACAGCTGCAAGATCGACCTTTGATTCCGTCTTTTTTAGGATGTAGCCAATAGAATTTCGACAGGAACAGGCTTTGCGTACGAATACCTGCTCCAGTTCAACGCCTGCCCGCAGCGGTCGCAATATCGCTGATACTCCCGCTCCAGGGACACCCTGCATCTGGGGCAAACGGGAAAGAATGTGGTTCCGAATATGCTGTCCCTATACGCGCGTACAGCCGATACGCAGATCGGCACTCGGTAGCTGGGCGGGGACTCTTCCTGCTTCCTACGGGGCGGATACAATTCCGAAATCTCGCATTTATACAGGTGAGTCATCTTCAGCAAAACGGAAACGGGCGGTTCATTTCTTCCCGCTTCATATCCCTGCAGGCTTCGCGTGCCACAATCCAACGCTTCCGCTGCCTTTTCCTGTGACAGCCCCGCGCTCACTCTCGCCCGCTGAAACGCGTTCTCCTCATGTTTGCCGCCGACATTCTTTTTTTTTCATTTACGATCCCTCCTGTAAAATACTGGTGTATCGTCCGCTCTTATTTTACAGGATCCGCCTAAAATGTCCCCGCCACTTCTGGCGGGTCTCCAACTTTTTTCGTTGTGTGGTTTCGTAGGACCGTTTGACGCTTACTGTCTACCCCCGTTCGCTTTTTTCGTGATCAGAGTACATCATTTCTTCTCTTTTGACCCTGACGCAGGATGGCCGATTTTTGGCCCTTTTTTGGTGTTTTTTGCCAAGTAATAGCGAAAAAACCAGATATTTAGGCAAAAATGACCCTGACGCATTGCGTCATCCTCCGTTCAACATTTTTCAGGATCAGCGTACATCGGTTCTGCACGTTTGCCCCTAGCATCAAATGCTGGTTTTTTGGCTTTTTTCGCAGGTTTTGGATGCTGAAACATCAAAAAACATAGATATTTAGGGAAATAGCAGCCTTGCATTTTTTGCTTGGTTTCCGGAATCCTTTTTTCGTAGCAGCAGCTTAAAGTGCATGATCCAGGAAGGTCACCCCATGGGATAAGTGGTTTTTACCCTTTCTTCTGTTTTTCGATATGAACAACTAAGAAACACAAATATTCTTAGCTGGAACATTGACTGTGTTTATGGCTTAAAGCTGTAGATCTTTATTCTGATGGGTACTGAATACTCTTACACACCCGTAGATTTTGCTTTCATCATAACCTCCTGTTTTCTCATTAACATAAAATGACCGAAGCAACGGCACATCTTCGTTAATTCGGTCATTCTTTTAAAAATAATAAAGCGCCGGCTATAGCGCCGACACCTTCATGTTTTTGCATTCTCGCTAGCGGCTTTGCGCCTGGCCACAATCTGTGGCGAATTCAGATGGACGATACTCTGGATTTCTGCTCGATATAGGTCACGAGCCTAATTGATTGTACTGGACGGTAAAACCCCTCTTAGAAGTTATTATTCCTATAACTGTTATATCATAATTGCTGAAATCTATATCAAGGAGGGGTAGAATGGCAGGAAAGACATACGGATACGCACGGGTATCCAGCAGGGATCAGAACGTGGACCGGCAGGTGCTGGCCCTGCAGGCATTCGGTGTGGACAGCATATTTGTTGAAAAACAGTCAGGAAAAGATTTCGCACGACCGGTTTACAAGAAGCTTCTGCGCAGGCTGAAGCACGAGGATACATTGGTTATCAAAAGCATAGACCGGCTGGGCAGGAACTACGAGGAGATTCTGGAACAGTGGCGCGTCATTACCAAGGAGAAGGGAGCGAGCATCGTGGTACTGGACATGCCCCTGCTGGATACGCGCCAAGGCCGGAACCTGACAGGCACGCTGATTGCGGACATCGTGCTGCAGCTGCTGAGCTATGTTGCCCAGACCGAGCGCGAGTTCATCCACCAGCGGCAGGCGGAGGGTATAGCGGCGGCGAGGAAGAGGGGAGTCAGATTCGGGGCGCCGACCAAGAGAACAGAGGCCTTCGATTCATATCTGGAGCAATGGAGAAAGGGAGAGCTCAGTGCGCGCCAGGGAGCGAAGCTTCTGTCGATCCATCCCAAGACATTTTTGCGGTGGGCGAAGGCGGAAAATGCACAAATGTGAAACAGAGAACTTTTTCTGGACACTTTGCGCCACTTTGTGCTATAATCAGAAACAATGGATAAAGGGTCGAATTATGCCCAAAACACTGGGAAAATACTTTGAAAGTTTGAATAAAATCCCCGGTGCAAAATATCCACTTTCTGCTCCCGGTCCATCAGGAGCAAAAGGGAGAAGCCATGCGGGAGTCATTATATGACTATTGCAAACGTATGGATATGGGATGGCTGCTGACGGAATGGGACGATGCGACATGCACTCCTCAAACGGTCAGTTATGGAAGCAGGCGCATGTTCCAGTGGCGTTGTAAGGACGGGCACTGCTGGCAGGCGAAGGCTTCGGACCGGATCGCGGGGACGGGATGTCCATATTGCAGCGGAAAGCGCGTTGTGACAGGGACAGATGACCTGGCATCAGTGAATCCCGTACTGGCAGGGGAATGGCATCCTTCTAAGAACGGCTCTCTGCAGCCGGGCCAGGTAAGCTGCGGCAGTAAACGGAAAGTCTGGTGGCAGTGTGAGAACGGGCATGAATGGCAGGCGGCTATAAAAGCCAGGAACGCCGGGAGCGGCTGTCCGTACTGTAGCGGGAGGCGTGTGATCCCGGGAGAGAATGACCTGGGAACACTGTACCCGGAGCTTGTGCCGGAATGGGCGGAAGAGAACGGGACACTGACACCCGGGGATGTAGGACCGTATTACCATGGAAAAGTCTGGTGGCGGTGCGGGAACGGGCACCTCTGGCAGGCGAGGGTGTCCAGCCGGGTATGGGACCGATGCGGTTGCCCTTATTGTAATAATAGGAAAGTTCTGACCGGTTTCAATGACCTGAGGACCAAAGAACCGGAGATTGCGGACCAGTGGTTCCAGGAACTGAACGGGGAACTCATGCCGGAGACCGTGCTGTCGGGCAGCAATCGGAAGGCCTGGTGGATATGCAGCCGGGGACATGTCTGGGAGGCACGGATAAGTTCCAGGACAGGGAAAAAGAGGCACGGCTGCCCTGTATGTGCCGGAAAGACGAACAAGAAAGCGGAGGAGCGGTATGAACGAATCGTTGGAGGCGTATTGCCGCCGGACCGACCATGAGGCGCTCCTGACGGAATGGTCGGATAAAAGGAACCGTCCGTATACGGCGGATAGCGTCGGGGCCTCCAGTCACAGGAAGGTCTGGTGGCGGTGCGGTAAAGGCCACGAATGGTTGAGCTCTCCGGACTGCCGGAAACAGGGGGCTGCATGCCCGTACTGTTCAGGGAAAAAGCCTGTTCCCGGCACAGATGACCTCATGACTTTGTTTCCCGGTATCGCGTCACAATGGCATCCGGTAAAAAACGGGGTGCTGACGGCCAGGGACATATTCCCGGTCAGCCGGAGATATGTGCGGTGGAGATGCGCGCGTGGACATGAGTGGACGGCGTCACCTGTAAGCCGTATCCGGGGAAGCGGGTGCCCGTACTGTGAGGAGCGACAAGATAAGGAGGAAGGAGCCCCGGTCGCAGGCATCACGAAGCTTTCAAGGAAGATACATCCGACAAGGGATGTGCAGGTATTTCCAGAGCCCATATCCTTCCAAAGCGTGAAGAGCGTCTGGCGGGAATGCATCAGCGGGCATCAATGGAAGGAGCCAGTCAGGAGCGGTACGAAGGATGAAAGCGGATGTCCGGTATCAGGCGGAAAGAAGCTGTTGCGGGGGTACAACGATCTGGAGACACTGCATCCGGACATTGCTTCGGAATGGGCGAAGGAAAACGGCAGTTTGACAGCGGCGGATGTGACACCGCGGAGCAGCCGCCGTGTTTGGTGGGAATGTGACCGGGGTCATGTCTGGAAGGCGTCCCCGATAGCCAGGGTGGGGGAAGGACGTACTTGCCCCTACTGTGCCGGACGGTATCTGGCGAAAGGGGTAAGCGACCTCAGGAGCATTGCGCCAAAGATCGCAGCCCAATGGCACCCTATAAATAACGGACCCCTTCGACCGGAGGATGTGAAAGCATCCAGCCCGAAGATAGTTTGGTGGGTCTGTGAAAAAGGCCATGCCTGGCAGGCTTCGGTGAGGAGCCGGACGGAAAGGAACGACGCCGGATGCCCGATTTGTGGGGCAGGAAGAAAAAAGGAAAATCCAGCGAATGATGCTGTTACAGATATTACAAACGAAAACACTGTAGGATATCGAACACAAGAACGACCAGGAAAGGAACACTCCATTGAAGAAACTGATTTGTCTGCTGCTGAGCGTGATGATGCTGGTGTCGGTATGTCCCGTCACAGCATTGGCTGAGACGCTGACAGAAGAGCCGGCTGTGGTGACTGAAAAGGATTCCGCACCCGCCGGAGACCAAACTGCCGGAGATACACCTAACTGGAAAAATGTCACCAACGGCGGCAGTATAACGATAACAAATACGCTTCGTGACGATACGCCGGGAACGGGCGATAACACGAAGACCCTGCTGTGGACAGGCCTGACGCTGGCGTCGGCAATCGGCTGCGGCGGAGCACTGATGATCGCTTCTCGGAAGAAGAAAGAGGACACAGAGAAGTAAGGAATGAACAAAGGAAGCGGTGCTGAAAAGCACCGCATCCGCTTCTGAGACCGATGGAAAAGAAGAGGAAGAAAAAAAAGAGCATAGTGTTACTGATCGCAGCTTCCATCTTTGCGGTCATATTCATCGTTTCCGCGATAATGCTTGTCCGCGAACTGGCGGAATCGAAGAAGGAGGCAGACGCATTCATAGAGCTTGCTGCCTTAAAGCTGCCGCAGGAGGAACGCAAACCCCGTCAGACGGCCAGGCCTTCAGCGACCGCAAATACAGAGCAGATCAGTGTCACGATCAGTGAAAACGAGGAAGCTAATATAGATGCCCCTGTAGCAGAGCCCTCTGCTGATGCAGTAGAAAACCAGCCAGTGGCAGAAGAGCCGACAGAGCCTTCACGACTGGAACGGTATTTGCCCCTGTACGAACGCAATCACGATTATTTTGCCTGGCTGACCATCCCGGATACCACCGTAGATTACCCTGTGATGTACAGTCCAGACCGTCCGCTGCAATACCTGGGACACGATTTCGATGGCAACTTCTCCTACGCAGGTGTTCCGTTCCTCGATTCTGGCTGTGACCCTAACGGGAATTACTATTTGGTATACGGGCATCATTTGCGGAAAGGCGCGATGTTCGGGGGACTCATAAAGTATGAAGACAGAGCATTTTGGGAGCAGCACCAAATCCTGTATTTTGATACACTGTATGAAGAACGCACGTATGAGATCATCGTGGCGATGCGAACACGGGTCCTGAACAGGGAAGAGAAAGGATTCCGGTATTATATCTACACATCACTGAATTCAGAAGAAGAGTTCAACGAATACATGAAACAGGTGAAGAAACTCGCCATGTACGATACGGGAATCGACGCTGCGTTCGGGGATGAGCTGCTGGTGCTTTCCACCTGCAACTATCATACACAGAATGGCCGTTTCGTAATCGTCGCAAAACGTTTAGATTGAACGTTCATAATGATCGATTCTTCGGTGGGGCTGTAGATATAGTCAAGCACACACAAACATATGATGCTTTACTTTGGCAACCCGGAGAAAACCGGGTGGTTGCTCCCAAGAATCCTGGGAGCAATTTGGGAGCAGTACGGTTGAACTTGATGGATCAAATGGATTATACATACTATATGTAGTTACTAACGTAATAGAATATAACAAGATGTAGTGGCCGACACACGAAAACGGCAATTCGATTCCGGGTGGCGGCTCCAAAAACAAAACCACCCCGAAGCGGGTGGTTTTGTTTTTCGTTGTATCCGGACCGGCCTCATGATAAGATGGATTCGGCCGATCGGCGTTTGTGGAGGATGAGTGGTATGCTTGAAAGAATGGGAGCGTTTTTTGGCTCGACGAAACGGCTATGAGGAGCATCCATTGACGTCCATTGATCCGGCGCAGGAGTTCTATCCGTTTACCGCAAGCTGTTTGCCCCAGGCGGCAGGTTCGATAATTTTAGACTTTGGCTGCAGCAAACGGCACCAACCGGCGAGGATCGCGTCGCAAGGATCCGCTGATGGAGGGCGGTCAACACCATACCGGCGAGGCAGACGAGCTGTCAAGCAAATCGGAAGCAGCCGGGGCATCTGGAAACTTAGCGAAACAAACAGAGAATGGACAAGGGGGCATAGATCATGCAAGGCATCGTATACGGCGTGGGCGTGGGTCCGGGCGACCCTGAACTGATGACGCAAAAAGCCATTCGGATCATTCGGGAGAATGATGTGATCGCCGTTCCCGGCAATAGGCCCAAGGAATCGATCGCGTATTCAATCGCTGCGGCCATGGTGCCGGAGCTGGCCCATAAGGAGCTGGTGCCGATCTCTATGCCCATGATAAAGGATCGAGAGATGCTCCGGGGGGAGCATCTCAAGGGAGCACGCTTGCTGGAGAGCTATCTGGATAGAGGCAAGAACGTTGTGTACATCACCCTGGGGGACCCATCGATCTACTGCTCTTTCAGCTATCTTCAGCAGATCCTTTTGTCAGACGGATACTCTGTGGAAATGGTCCCGGGCGTTCCTTCATTCTGTGCAGCGGCCGCGAGGTTGAACCTGCCCCTGGTGGAGTGGGACGAGCCCCTGCATGTGGTACCCGCTGCACACGAAGCGAGCGAGTCATTCCGTCGACCGGGCACGTATGTTCTGATGAAATCCTCCCGCCAAATGGCCAGCATAAAAGCGCTGCTTCGAGGCAGCGAAAAAAAGGTCTTCGCTGTGGAGAACTGCGGCATGGAGACGGAGAAACAATACCGGGGCGTGGAGGCGATCCCCGACGATGCCGGTTACCTCTCCCTGATCATCGCCAAGGATGCCCGCGGCTGAGCATCTATAGATGATCAGCCCCTTTTCTGCTTGACACGAACAAGGACACAGTATACAATTCAAATAACAACAAAGGCATCCTGGGGCTCTGGAATGGAGTGAGATCCTCCACGAGTCGGTCACTGTGAAGCCGTCGAGGGAAGCCATCCTTCGGGCGGATAAGTCAGATACATCCCCATGGTGTGTGAAGTACTCTGCCGAAACTGGAGTTGCTTACGCCATACCGATGTACTATTTGGTTGCGCGCATTCCGTTTTGGTGCGCGCTTTTTTTGTTGTAAAAAAAGAAAGAAGAGAGGAAAAGAAACATGAAAAAGACCCTGAAATGTATCGCCCTCGCTCTCGCCGCGCTCCAAGTAATGCTGCTGCTCGTCGCCTGCACGAAGCCCGCCGCTACCGAAACGGCGGCGCCCGCCAAGACGGAAGCGGCCGCTCCCGCCGAAAAGCCCGCTGAGCCGGCAAAGACCGATGAACAGCCCGCTGAACCCGCATAGACAGAGGAGCAGCCTGCTCCTGCCGAAGCCCCCAAAGCGGAGGAGCCCGCCGAGCCCGAAGCTCCGGCTGAGGAGCACTATCCCGTCACCATCAGCACCTACAACTATGCGAAGGAACCCGTGGAAGTCACCTTTGACAAATGCCCCCAGCGGGTCGTCTGCACCAACCAGACCCAGACGGAGCTGCTGCTCTACTTCGGTCTGGACGAGTACATCGTGGGCACGTCGTATCTCGACGGTACCATTCGCGAGGACCTTCTGCCTCAGTATGAGGCACTAAAGGCCGCCGGTAAGGAGCTTACCGTGAAGGGTTATCCCTCCAAGGAAGTGGTGCTGGCTCTGGAGCCTGACTTTATCTTCGGCTGGCGCAGCGCCTTCGCTGAGGACCAGCTGGGCGACGTGTCCGAATGGCATAAGATGGGTGTGGGCACCATGATCCTGCGTTGCTCTAACAACACCGCCCCAGTCCGTGATCTCGAGGCGGTCCTGGCCGACATCGCGGACATCGGCAAGATATTCAACATCGAGGAAAAGACCAACGCCTACATTGAGGAGACTCGGGCTCTCATGGCCAGGATCGCCGAGAAGGTGGGTTCCCTGGAAGCCCCGTATACAGCCATCATCATCGAACCCTTAGGAAAGCTCTTGTCAAGACTTTTTCCTTAATTATTTAGAAAAAGCTGCTAAGAAATCATGTGCTCATTCCTTCATCACCTCCTTCAAAAAAGCCTATTTATCAGGATTTCTGGGCTTTCTTCACCATTTTGAGACGGGTAAAACGACACGACATACAAAGCGTCTTTTTCGGACAGTAACACACCAAAGTTATACTCAACTGTCTGAAGGCCAACGACGTCTGCACCGGCGCGGGGTGTCTCAAGGCATTCTATGGCCGGACCGGCGGCTTCGCCATCTACGCAGACGAGGAGCTGACATTGACCGCCATGGCCCGCTGCAGCCACTGCCGCATGCCCCTTGCGGAGGACGCGGGGATGCAGGAGAAGCTTGACAGGCTTCTCGAGATCGGGACGCAGACGGTGCATATCGGCATATGCGCCAGCCCCAGGGGGCAGCGCTGCCCCACCATGGAGAGCTACGCCGAATGGCTGCAAGCCCGCGGTGTTGAGGTCATTTGGAAGACTCATTGAGAAAAGGAGAAACACGATCATGAACATGCAGCCCAAGCCCGTTTTGCTGGTGGTCTCCTTCGGCACCAGCTTTGCCGACGCCCGGGAAAAGAATATCACCGCCATTGAGGATGCGCTCGCTGTATCGTTCCCGGAATATGAGGTGCGTCGGGCATTCACCAGCGGCATGATCCGCAGAAAGCTTAGGGAGCGGGACGGAATCGCCATCGACAGCGTCTCCGAAGCCATGGAACGCCTCGTCCGGGACGGCGTGCAGCAGGTGGTCGTTCAGCCCACCCATGTAATGGGCGGCAAGGAATATGACGAAATGGCGCAGGATGTTCGCGCCTATGAGGGGCGATTCGCCAGCTTGAAGATCGGACGGGCGCTGCTGTCTGACGATCAGGATCTGGATGCGTTGATCGCGGTGATGTTCTCTGCCGACGCCGCTATGGTCCCCTCCGACACAGCCCTGGTATACATGGGCCACGGCACGGATCATGAAGCCAACCGGGTATATGCTCGTCTGCAGGAAAAGCTTCTCAGCGCCGGCCGTCAAAACATCTTTATCGGCACCGTGGAAGCAGCACCCACTGTGGCGGATGTGCTGTCTCGGATGCGGCGTGGCGCCTTCCGCCGGGCGGTGCTCCTGCCGCTGATGATCGTTGCCGGCGACCATGCGACCAATGATATGGCCGGAGACGAAGAAGGCTCCTGGAAGCGCATCTTTCAAAGAGCCGGCTACGAAACGGAATGCGTTTTGCGAGGATTGGGCGAATGCCCCGCGATCTGGCAGATGATCGTGGCGCATTGTGCCGCAACGATGAAAACGTGAGGCAGAGAGGTTCATATCTCGACGCTGATTCGTCTTTTGGACGCGGGGAACGTGGCGGGCGGGGGACGAGATCGCACCTCGGTTCGTCGGTCTGCTGAGCGCCAATCCGAACAAATAGGCCGAACGCATCCGGCAATGTCGAAGGATGCGGATGTATCTGGGCGGGATGTGTCCCATCTGGGGTGCATACCGGCCCGATGAATAATGGCGAGTTATCACAAGCTTCCCCATACTGCGATGCTGGCGGGCATCGAAGGAACGGGGACAGGTCGGATCGGATGGCGTTTCCCCTGCCATTTGGTTCAGACACATAGGCCCTTGGTTTATTGCCAGAAGCTTTCCCAGGGGCAAGGGCGAAGAAGCACCGCGTTTCCCCGCTTCTTCGCCCTTTTTGGATCATGCGCACATGGGAGAGGAGCGATATTTGGCGTTGCCTGCCGGCGGTATGTGTGTTACGATAAAACAGATAAGGGAAGCATATCCTTTTACCTCGAAATGATCCTGAAGGAGGGCTGAAAATGCAACCGTTTGAACCACTGGCGCTGAACGATGAGACCGTGCAGACGATCTATGATCGCTGCCTTGCAGGGAATGATACGCCGGACGAAGACAGGGGACAGAGCATGGCTTTTCTCGGCGTCTGCGGCTATGCGCGAGATGTGTTCCGGCCAGTGTTCTTCAGCAAGTCGAAGATCGCACAGGATAAAAAGAAGCTGTATTATCTGTTTGGGCAGCTGGCCGGCGTCTATACGCCGGAAGACGTGCCCTATGCGCCTCATCCCACCATCTCCGTGGGCGGCTGCATGCGCGATTACCGGGGAGGGACCTGGTTCAAAGATAAGAAATCCCTGTTGATGCTCCTGTCGATCGGCGCTGTTTTCCTTTGCGACACGCCGATCAGCGGCTTCACGAGCAAGGCTTTTTCCGATGCTTTGGACAACAACGTCACCGGGCATCTGCCTGAACTGCAAAAGCAGATATCCGTCTGTGATGTGACGTTCCTGAGTGAAGATGTGGCACCGACCATGTCCCCCGATGATCCGGCGTTCCCAGCCTGGTGGGACAGGCACAGGGCAGAGTGGGAATGATGGGCTGATCGGTTTTATCAGGCGTAGGGAGATCTGAACGTGCTTTTCCGTGGATCGAGGGGGCGGGGGGAGCACAGACGACACGGAGTATCCCTGTTGACGGACGCTGAATGCTGCGGCACAGCAGAAGCGATAAATGAGTGCGGCTTGGCAACTGCGGACGTGAATCGATGCAGGGCGGTCGAACCGTGAACGAGCTTGCAGGGAAGTGCGCTTGCGCCGGGAGGCGTGCGCTGGTATACTGGACCAATAAGGGGGACGGGAACATGGAGAAGAAGAAAAACAGCCTCAATATCAGCGCCAAAAGCTTTCTGGCGGCCATCGTCATCATCTTTCTGCTGATGGTGCTGACCTATGCTTTGACCTTCCTGGTCCCCGGCGGCGAGTACGCCCGGACGGTGGACGAGGCGGGCCACACCATCATCGACACCCAGGCCGGGTTTCGGAACGTGGAGGGCGGACTGCCCTTCTGGAAGTGGCTGCTGTCGCCCTTCCTGGTGCTGGGGGCCGACGGCTCCGCCGCCCTCATCGCGGTCATCGCCTTTTTGCTGGTCATCGGCGGCGTGTTCAACGCCCTCAACGAGTGCGGGCTCATGGGCTATATGCTCCAAAAGCTGGTCCACCGCTTCGGCGCCGTCCGCTATAAGCTCATGGCGGTGCTGATCCTCTTTTTCATGGCCATGGGCTCCCTGGTGGGCTCCTTTGAGGAGGTGGTGCCCCTGGTGCCCATCGTCACCTCCCTGGCCGTGGGCCTTGGATGGGACGTGATGACCGGCGTGGCCATGAGTTTGCTGGCGGCGGGCTGCGGGTTTGCGGCGGGCGTCGCCAACCCCTTCACCATCGGCGTGGCCCAGACCCTGGCGGGGCTGCCCCTGTTCAGCGGCATCTGGCTGCGGGCGGTGGCCTTCGGCTGTATCTACCTGCTGCTTCTGCTCTTTGTCCGCGGCCACGCGAAGCGTCTGCCGGAGAAGGCCCTCAGCGCCGGGACGGGGGACCATGTGCCCGATGCGAGGATTGACAGGGGCCTGCTCCTCTTCGCGCTCATTCTTGGTGCGGGCATCGCGACGGTCCTGTCCTCCGGGTTCATCCCCGCCCTCCGGGACTACACCATGATTATCGTGGCGATCATGTTCCTGGCGGCGGGCGTGACGGCGACGCTGGCGGCGGGCATGGGGCTAAAGGGCCTCGGGAAGTCCTTCCTGTCGGGCCTCATGGCCATCGCGCCGTCGGTGCTCATGATCCTCATGGCCGCCTCCATCCGCTACACCCTGGTGGAGGGGAAGATCCTGGATTCGCTCCTCCATTGGGCCGTCACCGCGGCGGGGGGCATGTCCCGGGGCGTCCTGGTGCTGTTCATCTACGCCATCTGCCTGGTGCTGAACTTCTTCATCCCCTCCGGCTCCGCCAAGGCGTTTCTGCTGATCCCGCTGATCGTGCCGCTGGCGTCCTTCTTCGGCGTCAGCAGCCAGATCTGCATCCTGGCCTTCGCCTTCGGGGACGGGTTCAGCAACGTGTTCTATCCCACCAACCCCTGCCTGTTGATCTCCCTGGGCCTGGTGGATTCGAGTTACGGGAAGTGGGCTCGGTATTCCGGCAAGTTCCAGCTCATGAACCTGGTGCTGACGGCGGCGCTGCTGCTGTTCGGCCTCGCTGTGGGCTATTGAGGAGCGAGATATGTTTTCATTTCTGAAGAAGAAAAAAGCGCCCTACATCCAGACCTCCACCGAGACCTGGCAGGACCAGTGGCGGAGCCTGGTGCCGCCCGAGTGCCGGAACGTGCCGGTGGAGGTGGGCGGGGTGA
>JAEEGL012558256.1_pt1 | contig 12858 bp, 6 predicted proteins | sample 9134231 | NCBI WGS metagenome assembly JAEEGL01 (sample SAMN16246548, study PRJNA631951) | gut metagenome | biome: gut microbiome; feature: rumen; material: fiber-attached | host: Bos | place: Iran: Karaj | collected 2018-10
ACCACGGCTCTCCGTTAAAATTGAAATGGAAGTCCTTGGAAGAAATGTCGGAGTGAGTGAATCCGGTTCCGTTGGCATCGGTGCACACATCGAAATAGAGCTTGCTGGTGTTGAAGGACTTTGCAATTGTGAACAGCTTGTTGAGGTCGAGTTCATAAGCTGTTTGTTCGGTCCTGTCAAGCACTTTATATGTTGAGAAATGGATGTCATCGGAAACTCTGATTTCATACATAGGGAAGATAACGTAAGAATTGCTGGTGAGCGGATCCCACTCGAGAGTGCACTCAATTACAGTGCCATCGAGCTGCGATACTGAAGATAATGACAGCGAAATCAAAGGATATTCAACATTATAACCTGGGTTCTGAACGAGACTGCTGTTGGCATTCAGAGCGTCATCTGGAATCGGGAAAATGTTCTTGCTCTTGTCGAAAGGTCTTCCTTCGCTGCTTCCGCCCTTCCAATTCCAGTTATAAGTTGGGGTTCCTCCTTTAGTTGTGCCGTACTTGTCGTAACGAATGAGGTGAGTGCGTCGTTGTCCCTCAAATCCAAACTCCTTGGCCCACAATTTAAGGAGAGTGTTGGTTGTCATGCTTCGGTATAGTGAGGAATTAGCACGGGCCTGAAACTGGTTGACAGCTTGCAGACCTTCGGCAGTGCATGAACCTCCATTGCTTCGTGCATCGGCTTCGGCAAAGATGAGCAGCGCCTCGGCAAAGCGCATGAGAGGGAAGTCGGTAGACGCAAATGTGGTTCTGGGGTTGTTGCCGTTGCTGAGCATATTCAAATACTTGAGGTACCCAAATCCTTTTTTAAATTGCATGTCTTCTTCGATAATCTCATCAGGATGTCCATTTAAGCAGAAGAACAGAGCTCTATTGTCGTATTTGTTGCTGGCATTAGTGGTTACGCTGTTAAGTAGATCATCGGAAGCTGTTACCCCAAATAGAAATGCAAATTCCGGTCTTGCCAAGATTCCACCCCACTGGCCATCGAGTCCGTTGGGGAAGTATGGCTCATAATCCCAGTTGGAGCATGAGGCGATGTTGAAGGTTGTGCCGTGCCACTGCCAGTCGCCGGAATCGTTGCTGTCGAATACAATGGGCCAAATAATCTCGTCTTGAGCGCCATTAGTGTTGTTATCGCCGAGGAAGAGGTCTTGGAAGGTGTTGAAATTGGAGCCTGCAGGTGAGGTGTGCAGAGAGTATCCTGACTGAATAACCTTCTTGGCATATTCCTTGGCTTGAGCAAGAGCTATGTTCACAACTATTGATTGTGAGCTTGGCGCATAGACGCGCTGATTGAGGTTGATGCGTGCGTAGAGGAGCCATGCGGCGGCCTTGTCGATGCGTCCGTAAGTGTTGGTTCGTGGCTCTTTAAGCATGTATTCGCATTCTCGGAGCTCGGAGAGAAGGTTGGCATAAACAGTAGCACGTGGCACTTGTGCAGCCATCAGAGTTGGTGTTTCAGCATCGGTGTTGTAAGGCACGTTGCCGAACAAGTCCATGAGGTAGTAGTGGTAAAGAGCTCTAAGAGTGCGAATCTCGCCGTTGTGCACATCGTCGTGCTTGATGGCATTGGCAAGGTAGGCGTTGCACACGTCGATGTTGGCGCAAAGCCTGTAGAACAGCCCTTTAGCATGTGGGAGAGAGCTCCCCCACTGGTTAGTGTTCAGTTCATGCATGCCTTCGTCATGCCACAGACAGTAAGCTTCGTCGGTGGTGATGGTGTTAAGTTGCCACATCGCTCTTGTGAAGGAGCATAGTTCCGGGTTTGTTTCGTCAATCGGTTGCTCACTGCGCAGAGTTGCGTAGCAGCGGTTGAAGAGATCGTCTTCGTTGTCATAGACGGCAGTACCGAGAATGATTCTGTAGACAGCAGTTACGTCGGCAGCATTTACCGATCCGTCACCGTTGACATCGCTGGTTTCCAGGTACTGAGTGTCGCCATTGAGGATGAACTTGTAGAGGGCGGTAACATCGGCTGCGTTAACCGAGTGATCGCCGTTGACATCGCCAGTGATTGCCCAGAGAGAAGCTGGGCATATGGCAATTGCAATCACGACAAAGAGCCGCAAAGCGTGAGTAGTTAATTTTTTCATTTTTATTCGGATATTTTTGGTTAATTGATTATTTTTCAGCTTAGTTGAAAGTTAATTTGTTTGGCAAAAATAGTAAAAAAAAAGAGAACAAAGGAATAATGTTCTCTTTTTTTTTAATTCTGCAAAAAAATAAAGCTGTTCTCCACCTTGTGGAAAACAGCTTCAAAGTTTTTAGCCAGTTGCTAATTACTTCTGCTCAGCGGCGGGGTCAACAGCCTCTTTAACATCCTTAGCGGCGTCAGCAGCGGCGTCCTTAACCTCTTCCTTAACCTCTTCTACAGCTTCCTTAGCAGCGTCCTTAGCAGCATCAGCTACCTCAGTAACGGCGCTGTCAACAGCAGCAGCGGCAGAGTCAACCATAGTGGTATCCTCAACCTTAGTAGAATCAACACTTGCAGAAGCAGAAGTCTCCTGAGTACCAGTGCAAGAGAACATAGATACGCTAGCGATAACAGCAACTAATAAAACTAACTTTTTCATTTCTTAAAAATTTAATAATAAAACAATAAATAATTTTCTTCGTTCAAAAAACGGTGCAAAGATACAGTAAAAAATTAATATGCAAGTTTTTTGTTGAATTTTTTTTTGACTGAAAAAAGCGAAAAAACCCAAATTTAACTTAAATTCACAATATTACAAATTGTTATATTGGTGATTTTCAGCGTTTAAATTAGCGAAAATTGTCGGCAATTATTAAAGAGTTAAATAGTGTTTAAAACTCAAATAATATGTTTTTCAGCATAAAACCACTAAAATCAGCGGTATAAGAATCTCTTAATACTGCGCTTAGGAGTTTTCTCGAATTCGTTGACCATGATTTCGATGCTGCTGATTCGCTCATAGGGTGCTACGAGGGTGTTTATCTCCTTCTTTACAGTTTCCATGTGAGCAGGCAGCTTGTCGCGGGTGATGCCGTCACGGTCCATAGCGTCGTAGTCAGGATAGACTAACGCGATGAGTTTGTGGTCACGGTCGACAACGAGGCTTTCGCTGATGTAAAGCATGTTGTTGAGTTTTGCTTCTATTTCCTCGGGATAGATGTTCTGTCCGTTAGAGCTGAGGAGCATGGTCTTGAGTCGTCCACGAATGAAGATAGTGCCGTCGGCGCTCAAGGTACCCATGTCGCCGGTGTGCAGCCATCCGTCTTCGTGAAGCACCTTGTCGGTGGCTTCGGTGTTATGGAAATATCCGCTCATCACGTTTTCTCCCTTGATGCAGATTTCGCCGGGTTCGTTCTCGGGGTCGTTGCTCAGGATCTTACATTCCATGATGCCCGGCAGTATGCGTCCAGCACTATGTAGCACGAACTCCCGCCATGGGGTGTGGCTTACCAGTGGCGCGCACTCAGTCATGCCGTAGCCCACGGTGAATGGGAACTTGATTTTATAGAGGAATTCCTCGACCTCGGCATTGAACGGAGCACCACCAACAATGACTTCCTCGAAACGTCCGCCGAAGGCCTCAATGAGCCGTTTGCGGATCTGGTCATAAATCTTACGGTCGAGATAGGGTACTGCGAGAGCCCAGCGCAGCTTAGTCTTGCTGATCATGGGCACAATCATCTTGCTATAGATTTTCTCAAGCACCAGTGGTACGCAGATTACCAGGTCAGGCTTGATTTCCTGCATGGCTTTTACAATCACTTTGGGGGCGGGTATGCGGCCCAGAAGAGTGATGTGCGAGCCAACGGCGAGCGGAGTGAGCATATCGAAAGCGCATCCGTAGGCATGGGCCAGAGGTAGGAACGACACGCATCGTGTGCCGCGGCTATGCAGTTGTGAGTTGATGCCATAGACGATGTTGCCAGCGAGGTTGTTGCCTGTGAGCATGACGCCCTTGCTGAATCCTGTTGTTCCGCTGGTATAGTTGATTACCATTAGCTTGTCGTTTCCTTGCTCAGGATAGTTGATGCCTGCTGCGCTGAACCCGTTGGGATAGGTCTTTGCCATGAGCGCGTCGACATTCTCCAGGGCTGTGTCCATGTTTTCTTCATCTTTCTGAGCCAGCAACTGAGCGTTGTCGATTGAGAACGCCGCACGGATGTGTCGCATGTTGTCGAAGTCAAACGACTCCCAAATGTTATTGCTGACGAAAAGCAGCTGCGACTCGCTATGGTTGATGATGTGCTGTGCGTCCTTAGGGTTGAATTCCTGCAAGATGGGAACAATGACAGCTCCATAGGTAATGGTACCCATGAAGACGATGACCCAGCTTGGTGTGTTCTTGCCGATGAGTGCCACACGGTCGCCCGGCTTAATGCCACATTCTTTATATAATAGGTGTAGGCGAGCGATGCGTTCGGCAAGTTGTCCATAGGTCAGAGTCTGCTTGGTGTTATAGTCACTCAGAGCGGGTAGTTCCCAGTTGTTACGGAAGCTCTCCTCAAAAATCTTGATGGTGTTTTCCTTCATCATAGCTCAATGATGTTATATCTGCAATAATTTTTCAGGCTACAAATTTACCGAAAAAATCTAAAACTGCAAAAAATGTTGCACTCGTCATTGTTTTTTGTTATTTTTGCACCTAAATAAATAAGAAAGATTTAGATATCGAATTAAGCATACACATATAAATATATATACTATGAGAAAGAAAACACTGCCCTTGATCAAGGATGACCCATGGCTAGAACCATTTGAGGAAGCCATAGTAGGTCGTCATAACGACTTCTTGCGCAAGGAGAAAGAACTGACTGGTGAAAATGGCAGTCTGGTTGACTTTGCCAATGCTTACAACTACTATGGTCTTCACCATGTAGAAAAGGGGTGGGTGCTTCGCGAGTGGGCCCCCAATGCAACCGAGATATATGTTATTGGTGATTTCAACAACTGGACCGAATGTGCTCCTTACCGCATGAATCGGTTGGAGGACGGTAACTGGGAAATCAAGCTACCTGAACGCGGCATGAAGCATGGCGACCTGTTCAAGCTGTCAATCCACTGGCAGGGCGGTCAGGGCGAGCGCATACCCGCCTATGCCACTCGTGTGGTACAGGACGACAACACAAAGATTTTCTCGGCTCAGGTGTGGAATCCTGAGGAAAAATATGAGTTTAAGGTAAAGCGTTTCAAGCCCAATGTGAAGCCGTTACTGATTTATGAATGCCACATCGGTATGGCACAGAACCGCGAGGGCGTGGGTACCTATGAAGAATTTCGTGTAAACGTGCTTCCCCGCATCGCAGCCGACGGCTACAACGCCATCCAGATTATGGCTATTCAAGAGCATCCTTACTATGGCTCGTTCGGCTATCATGTGTCGAGTTTCTACGCAGCCAGCAGCCGCTTCGGCACTCCTGAGGAGCTGAAGCGTCTTATTGACGACGCTCACTCGAAGGGCATAGCCGTGATTATGGATATCGTGCACTCTCATGCGGTGAAGAATGAGGTTGAGGGTCTGGGCCGCTTCGACGGCAGTTACGATCTCTATTTCTATGGCGATGGCAAGCGCGAGCATCCAGCCTGGGACTCGCTGTGCTTTGATTATGGCAAGAACGCAGTGCTGAATTTCCTGCTGAGCAACTGCAAGTTCTGGCTTCAGGAATATCAGTTCGACGGTTTCCGCTTCGATGGCGTTACGTCGATGCTCTACTATAACCACGGCTTGGGTCAGGCGTTTGGCGGCTATGATGACTACTACAACGGCAATCAGGACACCAATGCCATCACTTATCTGACTCTTGCCAACAAGCTTATCCATGAGGTGAAGCCACATGCCATCACCATCGCTGAGGAAATGAGCGGTATGCCGGGTTTGGCACGTAAGGTGAAGGATGGCGGTATCGGTTTTGACTATCGCATGGCGATGGGCATACCCGACTACTGGATCAAGACCATCAAAGAGCAGAAGGACGAGCACTGGAAGCCCACATCGATATTCTGGGAACTCACTAACCGTCGTGCCGACGAGAAGACAATCTCCTATGCCGAGAGTCATGACCAGGCGCTGGTTGGCGACAAGACCATCATCTTCCGCCTCATTGACAAGGAGATGTACTGGCACATGATGACAGGGGACGACAATGGCGTGGTTAGCCGTGGTATGGCGCTTCACAAGCTTATCAGAATGGTGACGGCATCGACCATCAATGGCGGATACCTGAACTTCATGGGCAACGAGTGGGGACATCCCGAGTGGATTGATTTCCCACGCGAGGGCAATGGCTGGAGTTACAAGTATGCTCGTCGCCAGTGGGACCTTGTAGACCGCAAAGACCTGAAGTTCCAGTTCTTGAACAACTGGGACAATGATGTGATGCACCTGATAGGTGGCACTCACAACTTCCAGGCGCTTCCCATCCGCAAGCTGTGGGACAAGGATGATGACCAGGTGCTGGCCTACATGCGTGGTGACCTGGTATTTGTCTTTAACTTCAATCCTGTTCAGTCATTCAGCGACTATGGTTTCCTGGCACCTGAGGGTGAATACCATGGTGTGATGGACAGTGACAATGCGCGCTATGGCGGCTATGGCAATGTTGACGAGGGCGTGAAGCATTTTACTCAACATGATGAACTATATGCCAATGCCGGTCTGGGATGGCTAAAACTGTATATTCCTGCCCGTTCGGCTCTGATTTTGCGGTTGCAGCCAGCGAAATCAAAGCCTGCTAAAAAGCCAACTACAAAGAAAAAAGCAAAAAAATGAGAATCGTAGTCTATTGCTCGGCAAATAATGAGCTGCCGGGGGAGATTACCGAGATAGCATCGGCGCTTGGCCGATGGATAGGAGAGGGCGGTCACTCACTGGTGTATGGCGGTGTGAAGGCCGGGCTTATGCATGTGACGGCTCAGGCTGCCACCGATGCCGGATGTCAGAGCATCGTTGGCATCGTGCCGGAGTTTTTCGCTCATCGTGCCGATCCGCTGTGTACCGTGGTGATACTCGCCCGTGATCTTAATGACCGCAAGGCGAAACTTGTTGAGCATGGCGATGTGTTTGTTGTACTTCCTGGTGGTTTGGGCACTATAGACGAGTGGATCTCGACACTGTCGCATCAGGTTGTTGCCGGCAGCAACTGTCCTATCCTTGTGGTGAACTATGGTGGCATGTATGACGCCATGGCGCAGCAGCTTGTCGCCACAGCTACCTCACAGTTCTCTCGTTCGCCATTGATTACCAGTTCGGTTATGGTGGCAGATTCCCAAGAATTAATAAAAAAATTAAATGAAATAAACAAGCTATGAAAAGTAAGGTTTACACATTAACAGGCGATAAAGGAACAACCGCTCTGGTGGGTGGTAAGCGTGTTGCTAAAGATGATATTCGTGTGGAGGCATACGGTACAGTAGACGAACTTAATGCTAATATCGGTCTGCTGGCACATAACTCAAAACTTGACATCCCCGGTATGCATGAGCTGATCTTTAAGGTTCAGAACAAGCTGTTTAACATTGGCGCTTACCTCGCCACGCCACAGGAGAATGACAGCGCTCCTGTGTATGGCCTGTCGCAGGAAGACATTGCCATGCTGGAGAGCAAAATCGATGAGATGGATGAGGAACTGCCTCCCATGCGTGGGTTCATACTGCCTGGCGGTACACGTCTGTCGGCATTGTGTGACATTTGCCGCACAGTGACTCGCCGTGCCGAGCGTCGCGTTGTGGCACTGTCTCATGAGGCACCGGTAAATCCGCTGGTCCTTCAGTTCCTGAACCGCCTGAGCGACTTTTTCTTTGTGTTCGCCCGCTTTAACAACGTGACGAACCAGGTGGAAGAAGTGCTGTGGGATAGGAATAGCTAGGATTTACCTTCTTGGTCATTTCTAGTCACATTTAGCTACTTATACCTCCGCGCAAACGATTGCGCGGATTTTTTTTAAAAAGATTGCGTAAATTGCTGATTACACATTAAATGAATAGATAATTTTGCGTGCTTTTAGGGCTAACCCCCACAACATTAGGCTGTCTTAATAACAACCATAGACTAAAAATAACACACACACAATTAATACTAAAACTAAAACAAAATGAAAGAAACTATCAAATTATGGGCATATAGGGCCCTGCTGAGCCTTGTATGTCTAGTTGGCACCGCCCCGGCCTGGGCGGCAAACATGTGGATCCTTGGTGATCCAGCTGGTGGCTGGGCAGCTAATAAAGGCTACCAAATGACACAAGTCTCAGGAACAGATAATCAATACAGGGCTGTATTGAACATGGAGAATAATTGGAGATTTAGTTTTACTTCTTCATTAGGCAGTAATGAAAATGATTGGAGTTCAATGGCCGGTGGCCGTTTGTGCCCTTCTGTAAATGGACAAACCATTAGCAATGGCAGTTATAATTTTGAGAATTATGGATGGTATACAGATAATTCATTTGTTATGAATGGAACAACTGGCCCATATAAAATCACATTAAATTCTACTACCCGAGAAATGAATATGTGCCCAGTGAATTATACTGTAGCAGGAGCCTTAAATGTAAGTAACGAACTAGAAGATGCCTCAATATTTGGTCAGTCATGGAATCCTGAACATACAGCGAATGACATGACCTTTGATGGAAATAACACTTGGACTAAGACTTATTCAAAAGTAGTTCTTACTGCAGGAACATTAAAATTCAAAGTGTGTGAAAATCATGCTTGGACTAATGCATATCCCTCCAGTGACTATGAAATTCCAGTAGAATCTGGTCTTTATGATATAGTTATTACCTTTAACAGTAATACATGTGAAGTTGCTGCTACAGCGACTAAGATTCCTGAGGTTGTATATTTGTTTGGTTCGGTAGGGAAGTCGGAGTCATGGTATTATTCAGATACGAATCCCAAGTTACTTCCGGATGCTAACTATGAATATTATACTGGAGTGTGGGATGTTAATGAGATGCCCAGTTATACTGCACGTGAAGGTCAGTATGGTTTGTTTCTGCTTACAACACGTATCGGCACAGATTGGAACAGTACAGCACCCTATATGATAGGAACGACCAGCACTGATGCCCACAACCACTATTGGATTGACGGTGGTAATGGCCATTATGGTGAAGAGCTAGAAGCGATTGCCGGTCACACCAATGGCTGGACCCTTCCCTCAGGAACATATTCATTTACTTATAACCGAAAGAATAATTGGTTGAAGGTTGATAAATATGATGGTCCCGTTATCTACGTTTATGACTACAGTCGTCCTTACATCTATGTAAGAGATGGTAATGGCGCAGAGTTTAACGGTGCTCAACCTGGCGCTCCAATCTTGAACCTTGACGAGAGCGTAGGCGGCCATCGTGGATTGAGCGAGGATGGTGATGTCACTAAAGATGGTGTTTCACCACTGGGATGGTACAAATTTGCCGTTCCATCAAATGCTTATCCAATCACTTTTGATCTTAAGCACAATGGCGACAACCAGGTGTCAACGAGTGAGTTTGTCATGCAAGAAGGTGATAAAGCGTTCTACTGTTACTGGACTGGTTCAGAAATGACAAAGTTTGCTCAACTTACAGCAGATGATCCTAATCATCTACGTCGCATAGTTGCCCATGTACGCGTTCAGGGTACCACTGTCCCAACATGTGATGGCGTGGAGATGAATGGTCCAAGTTCGTTCTACGGCCAGATGTACTATTGGATGGCAGTGACCACCTATCAAGAAAGCTTCAAATTTATTATCAGTGATGGCAGTCATAGCTGCACTGTTGATGCCAAGAGTGATTTCTATATCGAACTTGGTGAAAATGGGTATCAACCGATTAGTGAGCAAGAGCTGGAGCATCGCCTTGCCAACAAGACGGGTCGTGGCACCATCATCCATCTGCTCAAAAATAACAACACTCCTGTGGAGAAAAACGGCAAAGTACTGGGCATTGACACGGAGATTCACTCTGGTGATTATTATAACACTACTAATCAGGGTGCAACCTGGTGGGGTCAATCACTTGCTGGCGATGAAAGTGCAAAGTGGAAAGGAACCGAATCACATGTTGACAACGGTCTTTCAAATTATGATAACTCACGTTTTATCTATATGAGCAATGGTGTGGATGGAAAAGCCGATGTCTACACCATTAACTCGGAAGATGGCAAAGAATGGTACACATGGTATAGTGACCGCAGTACAGCAACTATAAAGTTCGGTTATGGTAGCGCACAGAATGGTTACCCTGGTTATTCACAAAACAATGATGTGGATAAGTTCAATGCAGAGTATGAGTCTAAGTCTACACAACAGACAGCAGGAGAGCTATGGTATGTATGGACTCCAGACTTCAGTAATACAGGAAGCAACAATGGCGAGTTGATTGACGTGACTCGAAGCTATGAAAGCCGTGCCAAGCAAAAGGCGATGTGTTCGACCGTTCGCGATGGCAACTTTGTCTATTATACTGACATTAAAGGTTGGGACAACATTTGTTGCTATGTTTGGGACAAGAATGGTACCCCAATTACCCCCTGGCCTGGCGTGAAGATGACCAAAGTGGGCTATGACGATGAGGGCCATCCAGTGTATCTTGCCGACCTCTCATTATATGACGTGACGAATGCCGGTGGCATCCTCTTTAATGACGGAAACACGAACTCTCTGGCTACCGACAAGCGCCAGACTGGCGACCTTGAATGGGAGAATGGCGGTTGCTATGACTATCTCGGTTTACTGTATCGCATTGGTGGCAATGCCGATGTTATAGAGAACGAGCCAAACGATAACCCCGCCAGTCTTACCCTTATCGGTGTGTGGTACAGTCGCGTGAAGGGCACTCTCTTCGCAAAGACCGAAAACGACTACAATAACAAGAGCGTGAATGGCTATGGCTATACCGACTATGCAAAGAGCACCGATTTGCAATCAGATTCCTATGACCAGAGCTACTGGGTAGAGATACATCCTAGCAAGGATGGTTTGGTTAATGCCTCGATGCTTCAAGGCCTTATTGATAAAAAATTCACTCTTTATGGTAAAAAGATTAGTAGTGTGAATCCCGCTTTTGAGGCGATTTCGGTAACTTATTTGGAAGATGTTTACGATTATATGCCAAACAAGTTCACTCCTGCTCACTTCATGGGTATGTATCAGCAATGCAGCAATGGTGTAAACTACTTCTTTGTTGAGCCTAAGCCCAATGAGTTTGTGACAATGATGAGAGCAATCTTCGTTGACCGTGATGATGCTACTCAAACCACTTCTGATGGCTATAACCGCTTTATTATGAACAAAGTTACAGGCCTGAAGGGCTCGTTCGAAGTTGACTGGAGCTATCATGACAAGAATTATCCTGATGGTGAGTTAGTTGATGGAGGTGTAGCTCCTGAGCTTTATAACCTTACCGGTTATGAGAATTGGCTGGCTATTGTGAAGGTTAAAGAGTCCACTGCAGCAACAACCAGTGATTCGGCTCCACGCCGACCGCTGGATGTTAATGAACCATTTGATCCATCGGCCTACGATACGTCGGTTGCGCCAAGCGCCACATATACTGTTTATCCTATCTGTATAAATGACAGTATGATTACTGCCATTGAGCGAGTTAATGGTGGAAAGGGCGAGTTGCTGAGGACTCGTTACTATAACCTGATGGGTGTTGAGAGCGCAAGTCCGTTTGATGGGGTTAACATCGTTGTCAAGGAGTACAGCGACGGCAGCCGCGTCACTACAAAGGTGATTCGTTAAGGATTGATTACAGATAAATATTTCTATAATTCCTATTTTGAGAGCTGGTACCCGTTGATGGGTGCCAGCTTTTTTGGTTCTCATTTTTTGGGGACGCGCTGCTCGCTTGATTAATGCAGAATGCTGTCGCCTGATAGGGAAAGGGGAGGGTGGTGCAAACGATTTCATAGTTTTTTGTACCTTATTATAATAAATAAGTTAATATTATAGTTTAAATATTAGTAATTTTACTCACTCACTTGAAAAAACTAATATTAAATAAACATAAGCTATGAAACTGATTTTTAATCTTGACTATCAGACTATCTTCGGGGAAGAGATAGTGCTGCACATTGACGACAGCAAACTCGACTTCCTGGACGCAACGCACAAGATGTCGACCATCGACGGGCATCGCTGGACGTGCGAGGTGAGCTATCCTGGTGTGAGTGGCCGTCACATTGACTATTACTACAGTGTGAACCGTGGCGACGAAGAGATGCGCCATGAGTGGCAGACCGTGCCCCACCGCCTGATATTCTCATGCGCCAAGGCAAAACGTTATGTGATTTACGACCACTGGAACGACCTGCCCGAGGACAGCTACCTCTACAGCAGTGCGTTTACCGATTGCCTGGCTGAGCGTCCGGTGGTAAAACTTGCAAGCACCGGCTACGGCAAGACCGCCATCATTAACGTGCGTGCTCCCCAGCTTGCCGGCAACCAGCGTCTGTTGCTGTGCGGCGAGGGCGCAGCCCTGGGCAACTGGAGTGCCAAGCGTGGCCTTGAGATGACTGAAACCACTCACAACCAGTGGACCATCAAGCTCAACACATCGAAGCTAGCAGGCAACACCATTGTGTTTAAGTTTGTCGCCATCAACGATAAGGGTGAGATATGCTGGGAAGAATGCGACAACCGCAGCATCGTGCTGCCGCAACTTTCGACCGGTGAAGTGGTGTGCTACGAACTTCCACAGGCAACATTCCCACTGCCCGCATGGCGTGTGGCAGGAACCGTGATTCCCATCTTCTCGCTTCGCAGCAAGCAGAGCGCCGGTGTGGGTGACTTTGGCGACCTGAAGAAAATGATTGACTGGATGGAGCGCACCGGTCAGCGCGCTCTGCAAGTGCTCCCCATCAATGACACCACCATTACCAAGACT
>JAEEGL013465969.1_pt1 | contig 12858 bp, 11 predicted proteins | sample 9134231 | NCBI WGS metagenome assembly JAEEGL01 (sample SAMN16246548, study PRJNA631951) | gut metagenome | biome: gut microbiome; feature: rumen; material: fiber-attached | host: Bos | place: Iran: Karaj | collected 2018-10
ATACCTGTTGTAGATGATGACTGGAGAGTCTATGACACTCTGATAAACAGGATAAAGAAGCACTATGACGGAACCGGGATCTCACCGACCCTCTGTCACAGGCTTGACACGGGGACGAGCGGGATAGTGATCTGCGGCAAAACCAAACGGTTCACTGAATTCGCTCTGGATCTTTTCAGGAACAGGGATCTTGACAAGGAATACGTCTGCCTGGTCAGGGGACGCCCGGAAAGGCAGGGCGTATACAATGCTCATCTTACAAAAAACAGCCGGAGAGGCTATGTTACCGTCAGCGAAAACCCTTCTTCCCTTTCAAAGCCCATAGAGACCAGGATCAGCACCATAAGGACCATTGGAGATTATTCTCTCCTTAAAGTCGGGCTCATAACCGGAAGGACGCATCAGATAAGGGCGCATCTGGCATTCCTCGGAATGCCGATACTGGGAGATTCCAGATACGGGGTCAACTCCCTGAACAGAAGATACAACCTGAAATATCAGTGCCTGTGCTGCAGAAGAGTGACATTCGGCATTATCGATGACGAAAGATACTCCTATCTTTCAGACAGGTCCTTCGTGGCCGAAGATCCATGGTTCGTGGAGAAATTCAATAACGGAGAATTCAAATAGACTAAAAGGCAGTTGCGCGGTGCAACTGCCTTTTTTAGTCTGCATAATCTATCTTATTAAACAAACAAGGCGGTTCATGCGAACCGCCTTGAAATCAATTTGTTTATTACTGGTTTTCCTCTTCCATCTTGATCTTCTTGAGCCTGCGCTCTGTCTGAACAGCGAATACTACCAGACCAACCAGTGTGGCTGCATAAGGGATCATCTGGATGAACTGTGATGGGAACGACAGTGTCTGGAGCACGTTGCCCATGGCATCGAACATACCGAAGAGCAGTGCGGCCAGAGCGGTTCCTACAGGTGTCGCATTACCAAGGTTCATGGCCGACATGGAGATGAATCCTCGTCCGGCTGTCATACCACGGCTGAAGAAGGCCAGGTATGCCATTGACATCGTGATTCCGCCAAGTCCTGCGAAGAAGCCTGAAAGTGCGAGAGCCTGGAACTGGACCTTCTTGACGTTAACGCCAACGGATTCAGCTGCGTCAGGGTTCTCGCCGACAGCTCTGATCCTGAGTCCCATCGTTGTTCTCATGATGAGGACATATACGATAGGAACGCACAGGAACGCCAGATATACCATTATGTTATGTCCCGAGAATATCTCGCCTATGATAGGGATATTCTTGATGATCGGGATATCGATCGTTGGCATCGTTGTTGAAGGCAGTGATGAGGAAATGCCCTTCTCGCCTGCTGCGAGGTAAAGGATGAATACCGTTCCGCCTGTCGCCATTGTGTTCATGGCAAGACCCGCGAGGTAAACGTTCGCCTTCAGCTGGATGCCCATCAGTCCAAGGAACAATCCGAGGAGCGTTGCCACGATGGCAGCTGCTAAGAAGCCCATTATGGTGCCCCACATATTTGCCTTGCCGATGACTTCTGCATATCCCGGATCTACCGGACGCAGACCGCCGAGGACAGCGAGCTTTACTTTAGCTGATACCACAACGCCTGTAAGAGCTGCGGAAAGCATCATTGATTCGAGAGCGATGTTCAAAATACCTGCTCGTTTGGCCATAAGTCCGCCGAGAGCCGCAAACAGGATCGGAGCGGTAACTCTCAGTATCGAGAACAGGAATGAGGTGTTGAACAATAAGCTTCCAACCTGTTTTAACATTACTGAGCACCTCCTTCTTTACTCTCAAGCTGTTTCTTAGCATTGTTGACGATGAGCTTATGCTTTGTCTTTGAAAGGAACATTTCAGCTGCGACCAGCATGATGATGAGTCCCTGAACAACATCAACGAACTCTATAGGAACATCTGACAGTCTGTTCATTACATCAGCGCCCACACGCATGTACGCGAGGAACAGAGCTGAAAGCGGAACGTACAGAGGATTGTTCTTTGCCAGAACGCCTACCAGAATTCCGTCAAATCCGTAACCAGGCTGTGTGCCGAACCAGATGAACTTGTTGTACATACCGAGGATCTCGCATGATCCGCCGAGTCCGGCGATACCGCCGCCTATGAGCTGTGTGGCCATGGCAACCGCTACAACGGAGATTCCTGAATACTTCGCGAAGTTCCGGTTAGCACCTACCATTCTGATGGCATAGCCCCATTTGGTCCTGTAGATGAAGAAGTACATCAGTACGCAGACCAGAAGACCGATCACAAAGCCAAGGTGCACACGCGTGCCCGGCCAGATCTTCGGAAGCTTGGACCGTGCAGGAAGCGGATAGGATGCCTGCTGTCCGGACTCAACATCCTTAAGGACATACAGGAGCAGGTAGTCGGACAGCTTCAGGAGGATGTAGTTCATCATGATGGATGAAACAACTTCGTTAGCCTTGAATCTGACCTTCAGTACCGCAGGTATGAATGCTGCACATACACCTACGACGATACCTGTCATGAGACATACAAACTTGAGAGGAAGTCCTGCCCAGGTAGTATGAGTAGTCGCAAACCATGTGGTGAGGTTCGCTGCGATGAGGAACGCGCCCTCACCGATCATGTTGAACTGATTCGCCTGATACATGATACAGATAGCCGTACCGGTAAACAGTATAGGCGTCATCATCTCAAAAATGTTACCTATACGGGACTTCTTTCCCAGAGGACCCGTAATGAAGTATTTGATTGCCTCAAGTGGCTCCTTGCTGACGAATGCAATGACCAGCAGCGCAAAGCCAAGGGCTATCATGATTGCCACAAACGTCTTGAACATGTCAAAACGTTTTTCAATTTGTTTACTAGTCATATGCTACCCTCGCTATCTCTTCCGGTGTCTGTTTCTTAACGCCGAGCATGTACTCACCAAGCTCCATATCTGTGATCTTGGAAGCATCCTCGATATATGCTGCGATCTTTCCTTCGTTCATGACGATAAGGCTGTCAGAAAGCTCCAGGACCTCGTTAAGGTCAGCTGAGATGAGCAAGACCGCAGCGCCCTCGTCACGCAGGGTTACGAGCCTCTTACGGATAAACTCGGTTGCACCGACGTCTATACCACGTGTCGGCTGGTTAGCAACGACAAGATGAGGGTTGCTTGAGAACTCACGTGCAACGACGACCTTCTGCATGTTACCGCCTGACAGCATTCTTACTGCCTGGTCTCTGTCATCGCACTTGATGAGGAATTCCTTGATGAGGCTGTCTGACAGTTCATTGATCTTCTTCTGATCCATTAGAAGTCCCTTGTTGAACTCCTTCTTGTAGTATCTGTCTGAAATGACATTGTCCTTAACGCCGCTGTTGGAAGCAACGCCATATGTCATTCTGTCTTCCGAAACATGAGATACGCCGAGCTCTCTGATCTCACGGATCTTCTTTCCCTTTATGTCTGTTCCGTTAACGGTGATGGTACCTGCCTGATATCCGAGAAGTCCTGTGATAGCCTCAGAGATCTGGCTCTGTCCGTTTCCTTCAACGCCGGCAACTCCCAGTATCTCGCCCTTGCGGACTGAGAAGCTGATGTTGTCAACGATCTTCTTTCCTGAGTCTGAAACGATGTCCAGTCCGGATACCTTAAGGACCGTGTTTTCAGGCTTTGCAGGTGTCTTTTCGACCTTCAGAACGACGTCACGTCCGACCATCATTCTGGAGATGTCCTGCTCGGTTACATCGGCGACTATGGCCTTACCAACACTCTTTCCGAGTCTGAGGACTGTAAGACGGTCACAGAGTTCCTTAACTTCATTAAGCTTATGGCTGATGAAAACGATCGTATGTCCCTGGTCACGCAGATGCTTGAGCTCAACAAAAAGTTCAGCTGTCTCCTGCGGTGTCAGAACGGCTGTCGGCTCATCCAGAATAAGGATGTCCGCGCCACGGACAAGTGCCTTGAGAATCTCGACCTTCTGCTTGAATCCGACCGGCAGATCTTCGACCTTGGCCCTTGGGTTGACCTTAAGGTTGTACTTGTCGATCGCTTCCTGCGTCAATTTGACGGCAGCTTCAAAATCAAACAATCCGTTCTTCTTCGGCTCCATTCCAAGCACGACATTCTCTGCGACCGTCAGGGACGGAACGAGCATGAAGTGCTGGTGGACCATGCCTACGCCGTTGGCGATGGCCTCGAGAGGGTTGTTGATCTTTACTTCTTTGCCTTTGATAACGATACGGCCTTCTTCAGGCTGTTCGATACCGAAGAGGATCTTCATCAAAGTTGTCTTGCCGGCACCGTTTTCACCTACGAGTGCATGAATTTCGCCTTTGTTGATAGAGAAGGTAACATCCTTGTTGGCAACGAAGCCATTTGGATAGACCTTGGTTATCTTATCCATAAGCAAAATCTCTTCTGGCATTTACCTCACCTCACTATTATTTCAAAATATACATAAATATTTTACTAGAATTGCATATAAAAGTAAACATATATTTAAGAAATCGGAAATCTTTGGAGCAGCTGTTTTACTTCATTTTGCAGCGTGGTTTAACATCGTTTTTCCATTGAACTCTCTCTTCAACACGCAAAAAAGAAGACGGTCAAATGACCGTCTTCCGAAGATTTCTAAGCTATTTATTTAGCAAAGTCAGTTGCACTATTACTGTGCAGGTGCTACTGAAGCAACGAGATCGTTGAGTGTAGCTGTCTCCATGCCGTAAGCTGTGTCAACCTTGATCTCACCAGAAGCCATCTTAGCCTTGATGTCATCAATAGCTGCTCTCTCTTCCTCTGTTGTCAGAGCAAGGTAGTTCTCATTCTCAGCAAGACCGACATAGTTACCGTCCATACCGAACCATCTTCTCTCGCCTTCGATAGCGAATGTGCCGTCGAGCTTCTCCTTGATAACTGTGTACAGTGAGTTACCAACTTCCTTCAGTGAAGAAGTGATGATTGAAGCTGCGAGCTCAGGCTGCTGATCCTTGAATACAGCATACTGGTCGGAGTCAACACCGATACCAAGCTTGCCAGCATCCTTAGCGGCCTCAAGAGTACCGTTACCGGATGAACCAGCAACACCGTGGAGAACGTCTGCACCGAGATCGATAGCAGCATTTCCGAGCTCTTTGCCCTTTGCAGGATCTGTGTAACCGCCAACATAAGATACAGCGACCTTGATGTCAGGATTTACGTACTTAGCGCCTTCGATGTAACCAACAAGGAAGTCCCAGATAACAGGTGTTTCCTGGCCGCCTACGAAACCGATAACGCCAGACTCACTCTTCATAGCTGCAAGAGCGCCAGCGAGGAAGTCAGCCTCGTTTGCTGTGTAAGCCATAAGAAGAACGTTGTCAGCTGTAACTGTCTCTGTAGGAACATCATAGAGAACGAACAGTGTGTCCGGATACTCTGCAGCATGCTCATTGAGCCATGTTGAAGCCATACCGAATCCAAGGTCATTACATGTGATGATGTCATAACCGTCTTCTGCAGCTTCCTGAAGTGTAGGCTCAACCTTTGAGTTGTCGTTGCCGTACTCGATAACTGTGTACTCGATGCCGAAGTCAGCCTCTGCTCTCTTCAGACCAGCGTCTGCAGAGTCGTTGAAGGACTTGTCACCAAGAGCTGTGCAAACAAGCAGGACCTTGAGCGGCTCGTCACCTTCCGGTGCAGGAGCTGGCTCTTCCTTGCTTGTGCAAGCTACCATTGAGATAGCCATTACACCAGCCAGGACTAATGCAAGTAACTTTTTCATTAGAAATTTCCTCCTAAAAGTATATGTGAAATTCACATTTTTGGGGCTTTAGCCCCTTAAAAACAAGTAAATTATATATCATGGTTTTTTAGTTTGCAATAATCGCCATTGCACGAACCTTGTGCGACACGCCCAAAAATGAGTCAAATCATACAATTTTTAAGTCCAAAAAATGACATGTTGTACAAAAACAATAGTAACAATTTTATTACAAAAGATATTGCATATCCATCGTTCTATGCTACAATCTTAAATGAAAAGAGGTGAGGGTCATGCAGGAATCTTTCTACAAACTCGGGTACGGACTTATCAATGCCATACCTGTCTTCATTTTCCTGTTTCTCATCCGGAGGATCAGAAAGAACAGGATGGCCATAAAGGATCTTGAGGAGAAGCGCAGACGCAGAGAGATGATCGAAGGAACTGCAGGACCGGAAGCCGCAGCAGAAGACGCGGAAAAGACCTCTGTCGAAGAATGATCAGAATGAAAAGCAGGCCGAAAGGCCTGCTTTCATTATCATATGTCAGTTTTCAATAATCGCTGTTCTCGTCAAACTCTTCATTCGTATCGAGGAACAGGGTGAGCTTGCCCAATTCCGATATCCTTTCCTTGATGCCTTCCTTGTCATAGCCAAGGCTCTCACATACCTGGTTATTTATGGCTGCAAAGGAATGCTTATCCTTTACGACAGGCATGTCCATAGGGCTCTTTTCCCTGATAAGAAGATCCTCAGCAAGGGAAATGAACCTGACATCGCTGTCTCTGTATGAGCTTCCGAGTCCCATGAACGCACCGTTTATCGTGAAAGCATGCGAGCCGGTAAACTGAGGCACTCCTGCCCGGGTGAATATCGGCGATATCTCCAGTTCTTCTCCCATGATGGTGTTGTCCGTAGGAGTGATCACGGCCTGTGCACCCTTTTCGATAAGTCTTTTGGCGGCATCCGCCACCTCATCTCCGGATGCAGGTGTCTCTTCGATCCATTCGATTCCCTTCTCCGTCAGATATTCCTTTGCGTCCTTGATAGGCATCATGGACGAGAATTCCGAGCGGTTGTAGAGCAGGCCGGCTTTCTTTATGTCAGGCATCACCTTGAGCATCACATCGCACAGTTCTCTGCCGTCAAGCAGATCCGATGTTCCCGTTATGTACTCGCCGGGTCTCTCAAATGAGTCCACCACCTTTGAGCTGATCGGGTCAGAAACCGCCCTGAACAGCATTTTTACTCGGTTTTCCTCCAGCACCTTCTTCATGGCTACCGTCGGAGGCGTCGCAATGCTGACCACCAGGTCCACTTTCTCTTTTGCCAGCCTTTCGCCTATCTCCTTCATGAGTTCGGTATCAGCCTTGCCGTCGAAAACAAGTCCTTCGTAATCCATTTTTACTCCGTACTTTGCACCGAGCTCGTCAAGTCCTTCCTTGATGCCTTTTTCAATGCGGTTAAGGGATGCATGATCCATGTATTTGACTATCCCTATCCTGTAATGATCCTTCATCGTTGTTCTGTTCCTTTCAGATAATCCGTTTTCCTTTTTGTTATTTTCATTATATCACATCCGGAGGATTATTGTCCGATGAACAAAAAGATCCTGCCACAAGGCAGGATGATTCCGTTAATTCGTATCGTCTCGGTCTGTAATGACTATAAGGAGGCTTCCTTTCTCCACCTCTACGGTGACATCATTTCCCGTGAATTCATTGCTCACTCCTATCGGGAAATCGTTGGTCAGCACGGCGTTTTCGATCTCATACTTTGCACCGGTTATCGTGACGCCCTCTGCCCTGTCTCCCAGCGGGAACACTGAAAGGAACCTTCGGTCGGCATCCTTAAGAAGTATCCTCCCGTCATCTATGACTATCAGTGTGCTTCTGGCTGTCTTTGCCGTGGCGCTTACACCGTGCTTTGCGAGAAACAGCATCGTGGATATATTCGAAAACGTATGCTCTATCCTCTTTCCGCCTACTGCACCCAGCAGAAGGACATCGGTAAAGCCCTTTTCAATGACATGCCTTGCTATATGGTGTGTGTCGGTATCATCCTTCACGACCGGAAGCGCCTCAACATTGTCAAACCTGTCCGAGGGGTTCGGGGACGAGTCAAAATCACCGACTATCATGTCAGGGGTTATCCCCATCGCCCGGGCCTTCTGCCAGCCGCTATCGGCGCACATGACATAGTCGTCTTCTCGTATCAGTCCTCGCGCATCAAAATCTATGGGTGCGCCGGATATGATGACACATCTTTTATTCACAGTTCCCACTCCTTGATGTTCTTCTGCCTCTCATACAACGCAGTGTAGCTTTCATACCTGCTCTGAGGGATCAGGCCCTCCCTGACGGCATCCTTTATCCGGCAGTCGCGTTCTCCCACATGAGCGCAGTCTGCAAACCTGCATTTGCCGATATACGGCTCAAATTCGATGAAGCAGTGCTGAAGGTCTTCCTTGGAAATGAAGTTGTCATAATCCAGCTCGATGGATGAAAAGCCCGGTGTGTCGGCAACCATGCAGCCGTCGATCTCATATATCTCCACCCGTCTGGTAGTATGCTTGCCTCTTCCGAGCTTCTTGCTCGTCTCCCCTGTTTCAAGGCTCAGGCCGGGAAACAGCTTGTTGAGCAGTGTGGATTTCCCCACTCCGCTGTTTCCTGAGAAGACACACAGCTTTCCCTTCATGTATTCCTTGATCTTCGACAGTTCTTCGCCGTCATCCTCACCGGTCGTAAAGACATGGTATCCGGCCTTCTCGTAGATATCGACCACCGAACTGTAATCCGCGATATCGGATTTCGTAACGACCATGGCCACATCGACATCCTTGTACCGTGCGATGGCGCACAGTTTGTCTATCACAAGGTAGTTGGGTGCCGGGTCGACAGTTGATATGACGATCACCATCAGGTCAAGATTCGCGACAGGAGGCCTCACGAAAGAGTTCTTTCTCTCCTTTACGCTGGTTATGACATTGGTGCTTCCGTCGAACCGAGTCTCGACTATATCCCCTGCAAGCGGAGAAAGGGAAAGCTTTCTGAACTTTCCCTTTGCCTTGCATTCTATGATATTGTCACCGCTCCTGACATAGTAGAAACCGCCTATGCTCTTCAGGATCACTTTATCTGACATAAATCACCATACAATCGACTTACTCGCCGCCTTCGCCGCCGCCTTCACCGCCATTGTTTTCTCCGCCGCCTTCGCCGCCCGGTCCCGGGTCTGTACTGCCGGGCTGAGGATCAGGAGTCGAGCTCGGAGGTGTCGGGTCGCTCGAAGGTTCCTGTGAACTTGAAGGATCCTCCGGTGTGGTTGAACTGGTGTCGGAATCACTTGAAACGTCACTGCTTACCGGAGGCTTGCTCTTAGGAGGTTCCGGAGGAGGAGGTCCCTGTGAAATGACCAGTGACACGCCCTGACCGGCCATAAGTCTTGTGCCCGCTTCAGGAGACTGGCTGAGGATCGTTCCCCGAGGTGCAGCGTCTACCTGGTAGGTATATGTTCCTACGCTCAGGCTGTTGGCGGCAAGTATCTTTCTTGCCTGCTCGAGAGATTCGATTCCAACGACATTCGGCACTGTCATCTTTGTAACGTTGGTGCTACCGTCACCCGAAGAAACGTACAGGACTACGGTGTCGCCTGACTGGATTATGGTACCCTTTTCAGGCTCCGTTGAAATGACGTGACCTATCGCTACCGTATTGCTCCTCTGAACAGTGATCGAGATGTTCACATCGATTCCTGCCAGATACTCTTCCGCATCGCTTCTGGAATAGCCCGCCAGATCCTTGAGCTGGCTTGACATCGGTCCCTGGCTTATCTTAAGCCTAACCGTACCGTTCTCCTTAATGGTCTGAGGAGGCTTGGGGTTCTGAGAGAATATGACTCCCTCAGGATATTCGCTGGAGTAGCTGTACTCCTTATTGTATTTGAATTTGTAGCCGGCATCCTTGAGCTGATCTTCAGTCAGGCCTACCAGGTTCGGCATGGCCACATCATCCCGTCTTGTAAGGAGAGGGTTGTCGCTCAGCTTGAATACGAGGAAGACGCCAACCAGGCAGGCAAAGAATACGGCCCGTGCAACTGCACCCAATACTCTGAGCCACTTCGGGAACAGGTCGCTGTCTTTCTTATCGGACTTCTTTGTCTCACCGGACTTTCCCGAGCTCCGCGGTTTTCTGCTTGTCTTCTTCTTTGTGCCCAGAGACGCAAACAGTCCCCGGATCCCGGCTTTCTTAGCGGTCTTAGTCTTTTTGGGCATATTCTCCACAGGCAGGACCTGCGTACCTCCCTCTTCCTCTTCTTCAAAAATCCCGTAAGGGAACACGATGGCCGGATCTTTCCTGAACCGCTCGATATCATCGATCATTTCCTGTGTCGACTGATATCTGTTATCAGGGTTCTTTTCCATGGCCTTGAGTGTGATCTGCTCCAGTCCCTGAGGTATGTCGCTGTTGACATCCGTAGGCGGCACAGGTCTGTCATTCAGCTGTTTCATGGCTACCCGCATTGCAGTGTCGCCGGTGAAAGGCAGCTGGCCTGTGAGCATCTCATACAACATTATGCCGATGCTGTAGATGTCGCTCCTGCCGTCGCTCTCCCTGCCTCTGACCTGTTCAGGGCTGATATAGTGCACCGATCCGATGGCCTTGTCCGTCATGGTCTTCTGGCTTGCCGTTGAAAGCCTGGCAATGCCGAAATCCATCAGCTTCAGTGTTCCGTCCCTGAGGATCATTACATTCTGAGGCTTGAGGTCTCTGTGGATTATGCCGTTATCATGGGCATGTCCTACCGCTCTGAGTATTGTCCTTGTGAAAGAGATCGCCTCCTGAGGGCTCAGCACTTTCCTGCTTTCGATGTAGTCCTTGAGGGTTATACCGTCGATGTATTCAACGACGATATATTTCTTCTCGGAATCGATATTGACATCGATGACCTTGATTATGTTCGGATGATCCAGCAGCGAGATGGCCTTGCTTTCATTCTTGAAGCGTCTGACCAGCTCTTCATTTTCAAAATACTCCTGCTTGAGGAACTTTATCGCAACAGTGTTGCCTGTCGTTCTGTCGATGGCCTTGTAGACATTCGACATACCGCCGACGCCTATGAGGGAAATGACCTCATATCTGTTATCGACAGTCTTTCCGATATAGCTGTTGTCCATCAATTACTCCTTCATATATACTCCATGACCACGGCGGTGATGTTATCCCCTGCCATGTTCATGAGTGCTTTTCTGATCAGATCCCCCGGCACCTCGAATAGGTCGTCCGCAGACATTATGTACTCCAGATCCGATTTTGAAACGTAGTTTGTCAGTCCGTCCGAAGCGCACAGTATCCTGTCGCCCTTTCTCAGCCTGACCTCCGTGATGTCTACATCGACATCGTTCCTCACTCCGACTGCCCTGGTTATGAGGTTCTTCTGAGGGTGCGTGGCCATCTCCTCAGCCGTTATCGCTCCCCGCTTGTACAGCTGCCGGACCACGGAATGATCCTCCGTGATCTGGCTGAGCACTCCGCTCCTGTATATGTACACCCTGCTGTCACCCACGTTGAAGGCGGTGCACATGTCATCCTTGACGATGACCCCGGCAATCGTCGTGCCCATCCCTTTCAGTCTCTCGTCTGAGACAGCCTTCTTATATATGTCCGAACAGGCTATGTCGATCGCATCGATCACGGTCTGCTCGCAGTTCATACTACTGTTGTCGTTCTGGATGTATATGTATTCCTCCAGAGTCTTGCACAGATATTCGCTGGCAACGCTTCCGCCCCTGGCTCCGCCCATTCCGTCACAGACAAAACCAAAGCTGACGCCGTTGTGTAAGGCGCCCGCCACATATCTGTCCTGGTTGTCTGAGCGTTTGAAGCCCACGTCTGTCTTGCCCGCTATCTTCATTGTCCGTAGTCTGTATTGATTAGGTCTTTGTTATCTGTTTTCGTTCCTGAGCTGTCCGCAGGCGGCCGATATGTCCTGCCCCAGCCTTCTTCTTATCGTCGCGTTGACGCCCAAAGCCAGAAGCTTATTCTGGAAGGCATGTATCACCCTGTCGTCGCTCTGGGTATATGGTGAGCCGTCGACCGGATTTATCGGTATCAGGTTCACGTGGCTTATCATGCCCTTCAAGAGCTGTGACAGTCTCTTTGCGTCGTCATCAGTATCGTTAACGCCCTTTATCATTGAGTATTCAAACGAGATCCTTCTGCCGGTTATCTTCGTGTAGTCCCTGCAGGCCTTAAGGAGCTCCTCGACGCTGTATGCGTTGGTTATCGGCATCGTGACCTTCCTTTTCTCGGTAGTGGTCGCGTGCAGTGAGATGGAAAGAGTGACTCCCAGCTTCTCATTTGCAAGGTCATATATCCTCGGAACTATTCCGCAGGTGGAAAGGGAGATGTTCCTCTGACTGATGTTTTTGCCTTCCTCGGAGGAGATCATCCTGATGAACTTGACTGAAGTGTCATAGTTGTCCAGAGGTTCGCCTATTCCCATCATGACGATGTTGCTTATCCTCTCGCCGATATCTCTTTCGGTATTGTAGACCTGCTCGAGTATCTCACTGACTGTCAGATCCCTGACCTTTCCGTGCTGTGTAGAAGCACAGAAAGTGCAGCCCATCCTGCATCCGACCTGACAGGAAACGCATATGCTGTTTCCGTGCTCATATCTCATGAGCACCGTCTCTATGCAGTTTTCGTCCTCGAACTGGTACAGGTACTTGATGGTACCGTCCTTGGATACCTGCTTCTTTCTGACCGACACTGTGGTAATGGTACACTCTTCCCTGAGCGTCTCCCTCATTGCCTTCGATATGTCCGTCATCTCGTCGAAGGAGTTGACGTTCTTCTGATGCAGCCATCTGTATATCCGGGTGCCGTTGAACTTCTTCCCGCCCCTGGATACGATGTATTCCTGCAGCTCATCCAGCCGCAGGCTTTTGATATCTATCTTTTCCATCAATTGATTATTGTACCATATATTAAGTTAAAAATACATTAATAAACGCTAAAATATGCCCTTTTTTCGCTTCAATGCTGGGTCTTTTCCGGTCCGGAGCGTCTTTTCTCATTGCCGCGGCAAAAAAGCCGTCGGTATATCCTTCCCGGGGGAGGAAAGTCACCATGGATCTGTCAACGGTCCCGTTTGCCG
>JAEEGL013835985.1_pt1 | contig 12858 bp, 14 predicted proteins | sample 9134231 | NCBI WGS metagenome assembly JAEEGL01 (sample SAMN16246548, study PRJNA631951) | gut metagenome | biome: gut microbiome; feature: rumen; material: fiber-attached | host: Bos | place: Iran: Karaj | collected 2018-10
CTCATAGCGACTGGATGAACTCAATGATTTGCTTATAGGTTTCAGGCAATTCCTTGTTGATGAGCAAGAGCATCTGCTTGTAGCCCGTACCGTCGATGAGTGACACAAAGTGGGCGTATGCTTCGCGATGGTTCTTGGCCAGATAATCGTGATAGGCTTTCAGGTTTTCGCGAACCAGTGTGCGCTCCATCGTATCAGCTTGGTCAGTCTCGAAGAAACGGCAAAGGGCGTCGTTCACCAATGAGAACTGATGCAACTGATACTTGTCCAGTTGTCGTTTGACGCGCTTGAAGTCAGTGAGCAGTTCCTGCGGTGTGACGAGTTCTTTCTGGAACGAAAGGAACAGCCTGGCAGCTGCCTGCACACCTACGATGCCTGCGATAATCTTCTGATGCACGGGCATCGGATTGGGAATGTTCTCCATAGCGCGGGCCACTTTCTCCCAAGCTCTTCGGTCAGGGTCTTTCTCCAGTCCCTGCTCTTCCTTGGTATCTCCACTGCGGTCGAGCAGTTCGGGATTGGCTTGGATGAAGTTGATGACACGCTCATCCAGACCCTTGCGTGTTGCCCACAGCAGCCATTCCTCCACCGATGGGCGGAAGGTGTAGATGTTGAAGCGCGAAACGAGGGCTGGATCAAGGTCTGTCAACTGGTACTCGTCGCCGTCGTTGCAGGCAGAGATGATGCGACTGCCCTCAGGCAGCATGCGCCCTGCCAACTTGCGGTTGAGCACGAGGTCCATCACCGTCTGCAGAATCTCTGGACGAGCGCGGTTCAACTCGTCCAAGAACAGCACAACAGGTTGTCCATCGACAGGGAACCAATAAGGCGGCATAAAGGTCGTCTTGCCCGTCGCCTCGTCCTTATTGGGCAAACCCAGCAGGTCGCCGGGGTCACTCATCTGTCCCAGGAACAGGGCTACGACGCGCATGCCTCTCGATTCAAAATAGTTTGTCAGAATCTGCGACTTGCCGATACCATGTCGGCCTGCCAGCATGATGTTCTGCCACGAAGGAGTCACCTCCAGGAGGGTTTCCAATTCTTTAGTGTTGATTGCTATTGCCATAATAACTATAATTTTTGTTCAATGAAATCAATGGAGAGGGAAGGTTTGGAATCCCGCGGAGAATAATCACTCAGGAAATTTTGTACAGACCACGACCAGGTGTCCACAAACATTCCCTTCCGATGATTTTTCACCCATTCGTCGTAATCGGTTGTAGCTGGGTCAGCTACATATACGTTCTGACAGTCAGCATCCAACCATCTCTCTCTGACTTCATCTTTATATGTTCCTGTTAATTGTCCGTTGACCATGCTAAAACCTTGGGGTACATCTTTCACCAAGAAACTGAAGGACGTTTCTCCGACCACCTTTATCGTAGAAATAGAGAAATACAAATTGCCCTTAGGCTTAGGAATGATGAACCGCCCAGCGTTCCACCGTAAGAACTTCATCATTTTGCCAACAGGCGTCCCTTTATGCTGAGCAGCCAAGGTGTCCAGAATTTCTACATTCTTGCGATAATTCTTGTTCTTTTGCTGCATCAGTCCGTCGTAGAGGTGCATAACTTTTATCACCACCTCGTCTGTCTTCTTGCTGATTTCCGGCATCTTCTGCAGATAATAGGCAAGGGCACGCAAGGGAGTTGTATTATTCAACTCCCCATAAACGCAGCACATAGAATAATGTGCATTCGGATAAAATGCGACATCCCAAGCGTTATATTTTGCCAGACAACCTTGGTATTTTATGTAACAATCTGAACTCTTTTCATATGGTTTCCACATCTTCACTTCTTGCAAACCTTGTTTGTTGAAGTATGGTTGCAGCACATTTTGGGTATAGTGTGGAAAATTGCTGCGCAGGGAATAAACTTTAAATTTCTCTGTTACGTTTTGAATCTCTTGCTCTGTGATAGCATGAAAGAACTTTGTAATGGCCTGCTTCCACGGGCGGAGCACCAACTCAAGCATCTTCTCTACAGGGTAGTCCTTACTGACATATTCCGCAACCTTCTTTTCCAACTTTTTGTCATCCCAAAGCTCGATGTTTATGTCATCGGTGAGGGCAGCATCCATTGTACGAAGTCTCAGCTTCTTTGCATGGTAGTTCAGCTCATCATTCCGCAGTTCATACTCTGCAGCCATTTCCATGAGCAAGGTTGCAATGTTCATGGTGCTGAAACTTGTCTCCTCCATTCTAAAATTATCGATGCACAGTTGCTTGCAAGGCACGAATTCATACAGGGCAAAAGGCTGCTGCTGATAAGTATAGCGGTAGATAACCATCGTTACTTCTCGGTAGTTGATGGTGCAGGTTTCCAAATCAGTATACTTTTCATATAAATCACGACGATTGCTGGCAACGTCAAGTATGTCTCCGTATGATATTTCATGTGGTTGTTGACCAACTATATTTTTCTTGATTATCGTCATCGTTAAAGAACTGACATCGGCACCCTCTGCTTGCATGGCCTCACGAAGGCCCTGTTCTGAAAAGGAGAAGTGCATATTAGAATCCCATCTTGCTATGGGATTCTGAACAGTCCGATGCTTATCCCTAAGGCTGCGCACCTCTTCTCTTTTTATGTGGCCATAGACAATCTCGTTTCGGATTGCCTCGAGCCGCAAATGTCGTTCGGCAAAGCGCCTGTTTTTGTTCACCCACGACTTTCTGCGCTTGGCGGCCTTCTCTTTCCAATATTCGTTGAAGCTCATAACTATGCTGCTTTTGCCATTATTATGATTTCTTCCCAGCCTTTCTTCACGTTGGCAGCTATCTCATTAGCAAGGAGTTCGCGAATCTGCTGCTCATCGCTGCTATACATCATATCGCGCTTAATCATCTCTTTACGAGCACTGCTGTAATCTGTGTGGTAGATGATATAGGCTGGATAGCGTCCTGACTGTTCTTTATTGGTCTTCCACAACAGGAACTTGTGGAGCATCACCTTATCGCCTGATACTTTTTTATATACGTGGCGCTCTAAGAGAGTAGAGGGCTGAAGGCTGAGGGCTGAACCTCCTTCTGGTTCTTCGAAGGGACAAAGATCCGTGAGCTGCGAGAGTCGGATATCTACTGTATTAGCCTGCTTGTCAGCACGTTCCTGATTGAAGGTAATACCCAGCACTGATACGCCAGGAGTCGTGCCCTCTAACAGCCAGCCTTGATTCTCATCATAACAGAGCAATGGGTTCATGCGAATCTTATCGTCATTACCACGAGCCACCAGTTCCAGCACACTGATTTCGAACACCAGTTGTGGACGAACCATCTGGTAAGCAATGCCACGAGAATCAGAAAGTACATACTGCGAATCTACATGCAGTTCACCCAGACGCTGAGCAACTGTAGCTCTGTCTTCATCACTCAAGCCCGTGGAGCCTAAAGCGAACATTTGGAAGAGTCCATCTTCTCTACGAACAGCCATCATCAAGTCACGCACGCCACGCTCTCCAGTGGTATAACCAATAACCGCAGCATCGATAGTATGGCGAGGTTTTACTTTCCACACAATGTTTGAATCGGTATGTACCACCAGACCTTCAGCGCCCTCACCTTCTACCCACTCTTCATAGATACTTTTCACCTCGTCAGTCGATTCTGCGATACGCATATCAACAGGTCGAACCATCTCCTTTTGAAAAATGTCGCACAAGCGTTGATGGGTTTTGTCATAATGCTCACCATTCCAATCCTCACCATCTAACTCTACGATATCAAATGGAGCCAGACAAAGTTCATTACGCTTATTGCTGTCGGCTAATGCCGTAGCAACATCACCACAACGTGGCCTTCCATCCTGACGAGGCATATAAAGTTCAGCAGCAATAACCGCCTGCTTCACGCCAGCCTGTTTGAGGGACTCTGTAAAGATGTCGATACACTTCAAGTTATTCGCCTTCTCTTTACCATTGGCATTGAGCATCAGTGTCTGTTCTTCTGTATAGAACAACAGCTGCAAATGTCCATCGACCTTACGGGTAACGTAGAAATGCTCACCATCGATTCGCTGCTTCAGCTTAGCACCTTCTACCAACACAAACTTGCCTGCAATATTCTTCTTGTAATTGATGGCTGTCTGAATATATTTCTGTTCCATATCTATTGACTTTTAATTGTTTACTGACTTTATTTCCATATTTGTTAGTCGCAGGATGAGCGCATACTTATCGCCATCAACCCTACCTTCGAGAAAGGCACGATAGGGCGTTCCGCCTCCTGCCATCACTATGGGTTCGTTGCCTTTGGCACCACCACCCAACAGCATCATAGCATCAGCATCAGCCAACTTCTTAGCCATATCATAGAGGAAGTCGAAGGTCAGACCGTTCACATGCTGTACCTGATAACTCTTCTTGAACATGAACATACGCATGGCCTTTTGCATAGGAATAAGTTTGCCAGTCCAACGCAGTGGGAATCCATCAATAGCTATATTGGCTATTGTGTTTGTCTCAGGTCGAATCTCCTTTTCCGTACCGTCTGGCAGAAATACATGCTCGCTAAGCGTTACACCATACGCTACTTTCTGTTGGGCTGTGAGATAGACCTTTTTCAAGCCTTCCACTTTCAATCCGAACTGTTCCATATCCACTTCAGGATCGCTATCTACAAGTGCAGAAATAAGATTCTCGCCATACTGATTAAGCAGGGCATCATCAGTGGTCTTCATCGTGCAACGCACTCTTCGTTCATTCACACTTCGCTTACCTTCAGAAGTTTTGTATAAAGGTTGATGACGATGGATACTGCTTCCGAATGCTACTTCTGCATCACGCTTTGAATCGTTTGAAATATTAATCTTACGCATAATTGTTCATTTTTTTATTTTTCATTTTTCACTCTTCACTCTTCTAGAACATACTAAAATCAAGTTCGTCGATCTCTTCCTCCATCTCCTCATCGAGTTCATCGATAGTTGTTTCCTCTGCAAGTGATACCAAAGGGAAATCCTGATGGTTACCAGCGAACAGGAATAATCCGTTAGGGGTATTCAGCAGATAGGCATCATTAAGATTTGTGCCTCCTCGATAGCAGAAGCAGAAACGATAGATATCATCTCCTACAGCATTACTTAGATCTGCATTTACCAACTGGTAAACTGACTCCCATTCGTTATCAAGAAACTCTTGGGCAGTAGCCTTCTGATTGAGTTCAATTGGAGCATCAAACGATGAAGGATACAAGGGTAGAACATTTGCACCATCCTCGCTATAGGCAGTCAGATTGCTTTTGTCAATCCAGCATCCGTCTTCACTGACGATTCCTTGTTTAAGACCTCCTGACGGAATGATAAGTGCATCGTCCGGTGAGAGATAAGCAGAGCTGCAGACATCGCCATTACGACTGGTAGCTACAAGGCTGGTCCAACCATAAATCTTTTTTCTTTCTAACTTAACTGGTGCAGAACCGTAAGACACACCATTTAAACTAAACAATAATTCTTTTGCCATATATCAAAATGTTATTTATTATATTAAACAAAATAATTAGGTGCAATTGGGGCTATTATTCCCTCATTGTGGTAGCGTAATATAGACATCGCTCATAAAAAATTTCAAAACAGGGTAACTTTTTTTCAAAAAAAAACTACGCTGCGAGAGCGTAGTTTGGTTGAATGGGTGAAAAAATGTAAGTGTTAAAGTTTTTGATCAATGAAATCGAAGGACAAAAATCCTGGATATGTAAACCATTGCACAAAATTCTCTATTGTCATAGACCAAAGATCTTCTCTAGGATAGCCTGTAGGAGAAAGAGCTGCTTTCCTAGCTTCAACGTCCTCTATGGCAGGGTCGCTGGCATATACTGTTTGACATTCTGTATCGAGCCATCTCTCTACGGTTATCCCTTTAAATTGGTAACAGAAAGACCTTTCACTTAGAATCTTGATTGTTGAAATAGGAAATAACCAAGAATGATATGGTCTTCTTAACAAATCATTAGCCCGCCATCTTAAGTACTTCATCATCTTGCCCACAGGCTTGCCTGCATATTGCGCCTGCAATGGTTCCAAATGTTCTACGGCTGCGCGATATTCTGGGTTCTGCATCATCTGTTCATTATAGATGTGCAGGACTTTTAGTATCGTCTCGTCCATCTTCTGGTTGGCTGCGGGCATTACCTTCAGATAATCAGAAACAACACTCAAAGATGTCACCCTTAACAATTGTATTGAACAATCGTCATAATAAGAGTTGGGAAATAAAAAGATGCCATCAGAATTAGACACTATGCGGGATTGAAACCCTTGATACTTCAAGATGAGAATTCTCTTGTCCTTTCTAGAGACTTCAATCGATGCTAATGTTTCTTTCCTAATATAGTCACCTTGCAAAGAAAAATTCAAAAACTGGGCATTTTTGAAATATGCGAATGAACTATTCCTCTTCCAATGCCAACAATTCCGGATATTCTTCAGCAACATTGAAGGCTTCGTCACTTTCTTCCAAATAACGAATGAGATTCTCTTTGGTCTTCAAATCTTCTATTGAACTTATTTCACTGAAGTCGCGCCACTCTTCTTCTTCCTCTCCATATTCTTCAGAAGATTTATCCCATACTTGCACGCGCATCTTCAGTTCATCGCTGATGATGGCCAAACGACAAATCCAATACTCAACAGGACTTTCCCAGTCTTCCATAGGGCCATTCTCACGAGTGAAAGTGTAATAACGTTGGTTGCCGTAATCTTCGTCGAAGTCGAAATAGTTTTCCTCATATTCGGGAAAGTATTCACTCATCGACTCATCATAAAGGACAATCTCATTAACATCATGACTTCTCATGATGTCCATAATCTTTTCAGCATACAAATGGTTTAATTTTGATAGAACTTCTTTTGCTGCCTCATCACATTTCTTGTATTCTTTAACAAGAGCTTCTTTTTGACTTAGAAAATCTTTTTCATTGTTAAATAGTTTAATGGTTATTAATAACTTCATTAAATGCATTAAGGACTTGTTCTTTGTATTTAAGGATTCGGCCTTTATGTTCTGGTGCCTGTTTGATATACCACGCAATTGCGCTTAGTGACAGTAAATTGAATCTGATGTCATAAGGCTCTTTATAGTCAGAAGACGATTGGTACAATTCCTTATCATCGGCAATAGGATAAAGGTGGCATTGGAAGTAAGTCTGAGGATCCCAAATATGATCCTTAAGTAAAATGGGGCATCCCTTATATTCAATAGCAATGAGACTTCTACTTTCACCATAAAAATCAACTTTTGCTTCTTGAAGCCCTTGACTTCTCAAATATGGACGCATTACATTCTCAATGTATTTTTCCAGTTCTTGCTGTGACTTTATGTATTCTCCAGTAAATTGGCTCTTTCCCCATACGCTGAAAATAAGATCTGCATTATCTTTGTCAGCTTCGGTGATAGCATCCATAGCTTTTTTTACCGCATCCATCCATGGGCGAATAGCGGCCTTCATCATGTCGTCTTTATCCCAATATGGATACCTTTTCAGATATGTTTGTACTTTAGCAGATATCTCTTTCTCGTCCCATAATTTGTATTCCAGTTTATCAATTGTCACTCCTTCAATCGATGTTAGTTTCATTCCCTTCAAATAATACGACAATTCTTCTTCTCTGAGACTTAATTCAGCATCCATTTCCATAAGGAGCGTAGCAATATCAAGGATATAGAAGCCGGTTTCCTCCATTTTCCATGGGAGAGTATTGGCCAATTGCGTAGTTGGCACAATCTCATAATATCCGAAAGGAACCCCTTCTGTGAAGGAACGCTTGATTTTCATGATAGCTTTTCCGTAAGTGATGGAGATTTCTTCGACATCCGGGAAAAGAGCATCGTTGCTGCTAGTATAGCTGCATTCATATTTGAATTCTTTAAGATTGACGCCTCGTTGTTGAAGAGCTTCTCGTAACCCTGATTCCGAGAAGTGCATAGCACCCTGTTGCCATTCCACAAGAGGATTCTTTTTCGTGAAGTGCGCTATTTTATACTTTTCATACGAAAATCCCGGAGTAATGCTAAAAGGTTTAAAAACATCCTCGCGTACAGTTTCTGCACTCAGATGCTTTTCCACCTTTCTGACAAGTTTGCTTTCCCATGTTTTACGCTGTTTCTGCGCTATCTTGTCCCAATATTTTTTAAAGTTTTCCATAAGTATTGTCAATTCTCCTATACATTGAGAGGTTTTATGTTGTTTCTTTATGTACGTTAGATAGCTAATTAAGGTTTGAGTAACTTACGATAAACTGACAGCTTCTCTTTGTAAACCTTATTATCCGACTCTGCTTCGAGCATTATCTTATAAACAGAGAGAATCAGGTTCCTTCTGCTCTTGAAGAAATCCAGCAAGATTGATGTGTCACCACATTTGTCAATCAAATTACCTTCCCTAAGAAGGTCTATCTGGTTGAGTTGCAGGATTTTGTCTCCCGCAATGTCTTTCCTGAAGAAGAAATCTGTACTCCCCACTCGCTGGTAACCAGAAACATCACCAACCAAATCATCTATCTCTTTTGGCAAACCGTTTTCTGTTACAGGGATATTAATAGCTACCTGAGTATTACATTGCATCAGGTTCATATACGTCTCGTTGTCAATGGGTAATACAGATAGCTTCTTCCCTAAAATGGCATTGATTTCAGGAAGGCGACTCTCAGCCACGTCTTTCCTTACGAATATCCCTTGCATATCCGTCTCTCTATTTCCTTTCTGCTTCTTGTCGGAAACGAGTGGAATACCGCCGCCCTTGGCTGAATATATGCCACTGAATAATTGAATGAGCTGTTCGTTCGTAGTGTTGTGTTTCTCCTTATAGTCCTTGATAGCAGCAGCCACAGCAGTGCTAACAGACGGATATGCTCTGCCTGAGTACACAAACAGACCATCATAGGGCAAATACTTACACAGTTTATTGTCAGGAGAACGCCAAGCTCTGGGAGAGTAGATCAAGAAAGGCTCGGAACCATTTTGTGGCCCTACAATGCTGCACTCATTAACACACTTCAGAACGTCCAACGGTTTTTCTCTGACAGTTATCACATGTTGAAGCGCTGATTGAAGAGCCTCTTCAGCGTTGAGTAAATGCTCAAACCTGGCAACGGAATATAGGGGTTCACTCAGTTTTGCTTCAATAGCCTTGGCTACGAGCCATCGGTTGACGCCATCTTCCATGAAGGCTTTTACCAGTTGTCTCTCTCTTGAGCTGATGGCCATAATGGAAAAGTCATTATTAGAGGACCCACAGTCGGCATCAGGCTTCGCGGGCAGTTCCAGACAGCCGACATATTCCTTTAGAATGGCTTTTTTATCTGCATCCAACTTGTCATCTATCAAAAGCGGCTCGATGACATAGTCAAGGATATCTTGATAGCATATATGTATATAATGTGGAGACTCAGGCCTTAGTTTCTTGTCCATACCAGAATACTGATCCATATCCCGAACAGGCTGAGGCGTCAAATACACAAACAATTGGAACGGACGCTTATGTCCGCAATTGTCGCAAGCCTCAAAATATCGAACCGTCTGAGCATCAAATTCAGAACTATTGACTTTGTTCTCGATGAAGACTTCCAGCTCATGACGTCCTGCCACTGGAGTCAGGAGATTGAATTTCAGGTATATGTCAATGCGGTCGTCCTTCTCCGAAACATTTTGTGTATTAACTGATGAATACAACTTCTGATAATCCGTAACAGTAAGCTCACATTCTGAAACCATCTTTTCAAACATAACAGAGCGGGTAAGCACTGCTTTTCTGAGATGCTCACTTATTTCATCTATTTTGCCTTCTTTTCCGGCTCTGTACAGGAGAATGTCGAGGAAATGCATAAATGTTGACTCGCGAGAATTTCCTTCAAGGAAGTCGCCCGACAATAATTCTGCAACGAAGCGGCTATGCACACTTTCGTTTCTCGTTTTTGCAATAATGCCAAATATGTTGTTTTTACCTATGTAGTCCAGCAATTCGGCATTCTTGGAAATGTTTCTGTTGAACAATGTCAAGAGTTGCTCTGCAGACAATGCCCTCTCCTTACCTTGTATCGGGCAATCATAATGAAAATACGTATTCATACAGTTTAATTGTTTATAGGTTTTGTTACTTAGGTAATATAGTCACTTCTCTCGAAAAATTCAAATCACGTTCTTTTTTATTACTAAAATACAACAAATATGCAGATTTTTGGAAACAGAACTCCACAGCGCCATTCCTACGATGAGCAACAGGACGATGACGGCCCAGAAAAGACATCCAATACTGGTGGAGCAGCCCTCCCACAGGAAATCAAAGATAACACCAATGCCTTTCAGGCCCCAGCCCAGAAGGCCGAGGACTATATAAGCTATAATGACAATACCGATGACTTCCAGATTCCGTAATAGTGAGTTGCTTGTTCTTATTTCCAATTGACAAAAGGATGAGCGAGAACTTGTATGTCATTGCCATATAAGTAATCATAATCCTCTGAATCTTCAAAATATTGTTGCAGTGAATCGATATCATTATATTCCTCAGACAATTGATATTTCTCACGAATGTCATGAATTAATTGTTCCTCATTTTTCGCATAGAAACTATCGGAACAGAATCCGTCGTTATCTACAACATGAGCCACAAGACGATATGGGAAATACTTGCCTTCGTCGTCATTGGTTGCGAAAAGTTCTGCATTAGCTCCCTCCTCCACGTAATAGTAGAGATGTGTGAGTCCGCCGGCAAACTTCTCTTCCTCAAATAGTTGATCAATAAGTAAGCCACGCTCGTAGGGGAAGTACTCTTCGAAGTAAAGCACCTTTTGTCCGTCCTTCTCTATCAGCTCAGGATTACACCACTCCACACGTCCAGTTTCGTAATTTTCTGTGTTGACACCAAGATTCTTCAATGAGTTCTCAGCCCAACCTTCACCATTCTTAATAGCTTCAAACAAGGTCTGGATGGCTTCCTGCTCACCCTCAACCCAATACTTTACAAATGCAAAAGTCATAATAATTTTTGTTTTAGGATTGTTAATAATATAATTACATATCTCGGAAAAAAAAAATCTCAATCAACCCTCCAAATCTGTTTCTATGCAGCGGAAATCCCTTTCGATGCTTTCATCCAAGTAATGGCGATGCTTGGCCTCGTCCCTCAAGGAAGCGGCTTGGGCAAACAGCTCATTCATTTGTCTTGCTATCACCTTTCGCTCTTCTGAGTCCGTTACCGTCTGCATTTTCTTCTGCAACGCCTTCGCCTCCCTACGGGCTTCACTCGCCTTCTGTCGCATTTACTCTTGTGTCATTGATATCATATGTTTGCTCCATGCAAAATGGAGGAAATGTTTTTTATTCTTCGTCCGTAATGAGGCCATTCAGGAAACGTTCATCCATACGTCTTATGGCTTCTCTGTATTTGGTATGGTCCACCCATTCATTTCCGACAAGAACCTGAGGTTCATGATTTTCAATGTGGCGCCCTTTGTAACCACGGGAGATATAGTAATCGGCAACAATGAAGACAAATTCATCATTCCAGTCAAAACCACATACCTCACGGTTTTCGCCTTCTGGAACAAAGATACGTCCTACTAGCTGTTGGCGATTGCCCTTTTCTTTCAACTCAACGAAAAGCATATCACCCACACGTTTCTTCACCTCAAAGAAACGAACTGGTTCACCTTTCTTTTTCAGAATGTATGTACGACTCCAAAGGAATCTCGTTGGCTCTTTAGTATTATTCATATCCAATATTACTTTAATTCTTTTCTAATATAGGAAGTTTTCGAGGAAAATTTAAATCAATCCTTCAAATTAGATGTCATTGTCTTTCTTTCACAGTTTACACATCTAATTATCATTATATCCCAACTCTCTTGTCCTAAAGACTTCTTTCCAATGATTTTCTCGGTCTAAAATGACCTGACTATCCTCGTTTTGGTTGAATGTTTCGAGGATGGAGAAATAGAAATAATCTTTGATATAATCCTTAGGTAGCTTTTTTAAGAGTTTGTTTCCACCGTGACATGTCTGAATATAGTTCTCCCAGCGTCCGAGAAGCATTTCTTCTCCATAGGCGGAACCAACATACTTCTTTCCCGTTTTGCTGTCAACCAACAGATAAACGCCTTTCTGATTTCCCAAAGCCGTTCGCCATGTTGGCTTCTTGATGGCTACGCTAAGCGATCTCCACGAGATATTCACATTAGCATAACCAGGGAAGATATCATTATTATACACTTGAGGCAGAATCTCTTTCAACTCGCATAACTGCAAAGTCGTTTCTCCCCTTCGAATAAGGTTCTGGCTGTTGTTATGAAAGTGTACCACTACGCGGCCTAAGTATTTGTTGAACTCTGTCAATTCCTCATACTCATATCCAACACCATTGCGAACGTTCAAATCTTTTGTCACTTTGCCGACATGGAATAGCAGCCAGCAGTCATCTTTTGAAGGCATCTTTAAAAAACCTAACGTAACGTTACCCACAGAGAAATTACTTTTCTTCTCGTAATTCCAGTACATACCTTCTAGCATATGCTTAGTACTTGCCTCCGTATAATCGGTATAATAATCGATAGCAGGCCTGTTCGTCCCGAAACTTAAGTTAAATCTTAGTTTCACATTCTTTAGATTACTCAAATTCAGGATGTCATTAAGTAATATCATAATAGTGATTGTTTTTGATTATTGGTTCAACATATCTATAATATAGTCACTTTGCCAGAGCAAACAGCTCGTTCATTTACTGAGCCATCTGCTTCCGTTCGTCCGGGTCAATTATGTTTGAAGTTGTCGTTGCAAAGCCTTGGCCACATGACGAGCCTCATTGGCTTTCTGCCGCATCTGTTCTGTGTTCACTTTTTTTCTTATAACAGCTTAATGATTCGTAAC
>JAEEGL015950588.1_pt1 | contig 12858 bp, 11 predicted proteins | sample 9134231 | NCBI WGS metagenome assembly JAEEGL01 (sample SAMN16246548, study PRJNA631951) | gut metagenome | biome: gut microbiome; feature: rumen; material: fiber-attached | host: Bos | place: Iran: Karaj | collected 2018-10
ATTCCCCAGGCCTTCCGCCGGCTCGGCGTCAAGCTGGAGCAGCAGGGAGACGATATCTATGTGCCCGCGCAGGATTCCTATCAGATCGAATCCTTCCTCGACGGCTCCATCATGACGATGGCCGACGCCCCCTGGCCGGGCTTGACGCCGGACCTTCTGAGTGTCATCCTCGTGGTGGCGACCCAGTGCAAGGGGTCCGTCCTCATTCACCAGAAGATGTTCGAGAGCCGCCTGTTCTTCGTCGACAAACTGATCGATATGGGCGCGCAGATCATCCTCTGCGATCCGCACCGGGCCGTCGTCATCGGCCACGACCACCAGTTCCGCCTCAGGGCCAACAATATGCTTTCGCCGGATATCCGTGCGGGTATTGCGCTGCTGATCGCCGCGATGTCGGCCAAAGGCACGAGCGTCATCGGCAACATCGACCAGATCGACCGTGGTTATGAGAATATCGACCAGCGCCTGAATGCCCTCGGAGCGGCCATCACACGCGTTTAATGGGGGCTGGCTGTTGTTTTTATGAGAATTTTTTCTAAATTTGCGGCTATGAAAAGAATTATGATCCTTACCGCGATGGCGGCTCTTCTGATGGTGCTGCCTTCTCAGCGCGCTTCGGCGCAGTATTTTAATCATCTTGCTCTCGGCGTCACGGCGGGTATCGACGGTTTCGGCCTCGAGCTTGCCGCTCCGATCGGCAACCAGCTCCAGTTGCGTCTGGGTGGGTCGATGTTCCCTCCGATGCTACGGCCTCACCACACTTTCCGTTTCGAGGAGACCTCCCAGCACGAGATGGCGGATGTCGACATCGAAGCCGTTCCGATGTTTGGTGGCGCCAATCTGATGCTCGACTGGCATCCGGCCGGCAACAAATGGTTCTTCATCACGGCCGGTATGTATGCCGGAACCAGCAAGATTCTCACCATCCGCAACAAGACGCCCTTCCTTGACGAAGAGGACTGGGGCAAGGAAGGTCTGATGGTCGGCAAGGTATTCGTCTCTACGGACGAGAAGGGTATCGCCCAGGGCTCGCTCCATGCCTGGCCCGTCCGCCCGTATGCCGGCATCGGTTTTGGCAACGCCATCAATTCTTCCAAACGCGTCTGCTTCAATTTCGAACTCGGTGCCGCCTTTACCAACGGTTATGCCGTAAAGGTCACGGGTGAAAACATCGAGACGGGAGAGAGCGGTGTCGTCCGGGTGTCCAGTGCGGATCTCTATACGGGAGACGTCGATGGCGACAGGACGGATAAGAACAATTACGAGGACAAGCTTGTCATCGACAAGATGGCCAAGTTCCCCGTGCTTCCTATGGTCAAATTCGGACTTTATATCAGATTATTCTAAACCCATACGATTATGAAAAAGATTCTTGGAATGCTCTCTTTTGCGGCGATGATCCTCGTCGCCTGCGAAGAGGAAAACGGCGGGAATACGCAGGATCCGGCCGACTACAACTACACTCAGCCCAGACTTGAAGCACCGGCCAATGTGGAGAATCATTTTGGTATGTCGGTGGATCAGTCGAAGCCGCAGGATGGGATGAAGACCCCGGAAGGTCAGGTCGCCAAGACGATCGAAGTGAATGTCCCTCCGGGCAATACGGGGACCGTTCAGTTCGATGACAACAAACCTCCGCGTGAATTCAACTATCAGGTCTCCAAGGTGGCGGCCGGGGTAACATTCCTTACTGACCGCGTATTTGACAAGTTGGAAATATCATCCGTTGACGGGAACGCCGCCGTGCTGAAAGCGACCATTAGTGGCAAGGAAGTGGTGCTCCAGGGAAATCTTATTGAGGCTCCCTATACGCCCTATCGTCAGGATGTCTGCCGCACCTGGGAGGTTGAGACGACATTCGTGATCATTAAGATGAATGGTAAGACCGTGCTCGATGGCGTCGGCGGCAGGTTTGAGGGCTGCAAGTTGAGTGAAATCAGCGAGGAGATCGCCGATAAGAATGTTAAGATCACACCTCTTTCGTCGGATTACGACGTGAGGAAGGTTATGATCGATCCCTGCGGCAAGTTCGGAATCTTCTTTGAGGGCAGGGAGCCCTACTATGGCGATTATACGCTCAAGGGGACCGAATTCTCGTATGACCTTCAGTTCTATGAGGAAGATAATCCGGTGCTTTCCGGCAAAGCCACTGGAAAACTTATTGCCACCAACGGCAAAGGTCGCCTGAGCTTCTCGGCGGATATGAAGGATAGCGCGGGTGATAAATACACGGTGGATATCACCCTGGTGATGACAACGGCAAAGGCTCTCCCGAAGTAATCTCCGCTAGTAGAAAACCAATGTTGAAAGTGTCCCTTCGTCAAACAGGCGGAGGGACATTTTTTGAATGTCCGCTGCCGTGACGGCTTCCACGGCGGCCTTATTCTCCTCGTAGGAGAAGACCCGGCCGAAGGACTGGAGGCTTTTGCCCATCGAGAGGCACTGCGCTTCGCCGTTGTCGGAGGAGATGGCGAGTTGTCCGAGGAGTTGCTTGCGGGCGGCCTTCATCTTCGCCTCGGAAAGGGGCTTCTCCCGGAGTTTCGAGAGTTCCCGGGAAATGCAGTCCAGGCACTTCTGGAGGTTGGGTTTGTCGCAGCCGAAGGCGATGGTAAAGAGCCCGGTGTCGCTGTACTGCGTGTAGTTGCATTCGACGTTGTATACCCAGCCGTTTTTTTCGCGGAGAATGCTGCCGAGGATGGAATTGGAGGCCGGTCCGCCGAGCAGGTTCATCAGGATGGCGGTGGTAATGCGGTCCCTGCCGTCGTAGAGCGAGGGGGCTGGTCCGCCGAGGATGGCGTTGACTTCGTGATTCCGTCGGTTGCGGCTCTCGTGGAACACCTGCGTCGGCACGGGGGATGCCGGGGAGGAGATCCTCTCGCCTGCTTTGCAGGCTCGGGATGACAGAACCCTTTTTAGCTTTCTTTCCATCATCCCTTCATCCAGGTCTGCCACCATCGTGAGAGCCATATTCTCCGGCACGAAGAACGTCCGGTAGAAGCGGCGAAGTTCTTCCGGCGTGATCCGGGAGACGCTCTTCCGCGTGCCCAGAATGCGCCCGCCGAGCGGATGCCCCTTGAACAGCATTTCGTCAAAGGTGTCGTAGATATCCTCCGGCGGATTGTCCTTGTAGGAGATGATTTCGTCGATCACGACGCCACGCTCGGTCTCGATCTCGGCATCGGGGAAGGTCGCTTCGGTGGCAAGTTCCAGAATGAGGTCCAGCGCCTTGTCGATGTCCTCTTTGAGGACGGTGGCGTGAAGGACGATCTCTTCCTTGGTCGTGTAGGCGTTCAATTCTCCGCCGAGGCGATCGAGCCGGGAGGAAATGGACCGGGCCGTCCGCTTCCGGGTGCCTTTGAACAGGGTGTGCTCCAGGAAATGGGCGATGCCGCCGTTGAAACCGGTCTCGCATCGGGTACCGCACCGGATGTGCAACGAACAATAGGCGGCTGCGTTTCCGGCTCGTTTGACGGCATACCGCAGCCCGCTGGGCGTCTCTCCGCTTCTCATTGTGCCTTTGCCGAAATCGATTTGAATTCTTGAGGGGTAAAGCCGCTGCCGGTCTTCCCGCTGATGCGGTGCCGCTTGAAGTAATACAGGACGTGGTTGTCAGCCCCGATGAGCATCTTGTAGCAGCGCGAGGTGGCCGAAGGAACCTTCGGTGCCACCGTATAGCTGACAACCGTTCCCGGTGCACAGTTAAGTACAGCATCGTCGGCTTCGTCATCCTCGACGATCTTCACCCAGTTGCCTGATTTGTCCAGCGGTGTGACCCGCTCGCTGAGGTCGTCTTCGGTGAAGAGAATGGTTTTGTGGCGGATTTTCGGGAGGTTGAGGTTGTAGAGACTGAGTCCCTGATAGCCCTCCAGGTCCCGCTCCATCGCCTTCAGGGCGAAGTCCTGAATGATCTCGAGGAAAGCGGGAATCAACGCGATTTCGCGACCGTTCCCGCCGGGTACGCTGAAGGGGATGGACACGACTTCCGTCATTTTCCCAATACCCTCTTCCGCTTCCGGACCACCCTTGACGAGGCTCAGAAAGTCAATTCCCGGCTCCATTTCCCCGCTGAACTGGCCGGAAACAATAAGAAGGAAATAATAATTTGCATCTTTTCGGAGCGTCTTGAATTCTTCCAGGGTGCAGATCTCAAACGGAGAGATCCGCCAGTGCTCCACGACATCCTGCCGGAGGGCGCCGTCGATAAACACATTCTCCGTCATCACGACCTTCGTAATCTTCTCCTGCAGGTCGCGAATCTTATACTTCTTAGTCTCGATCTTCCCTTGCGCGGCGGCGCTCATCGCCCCCAGCCCCAGCAGAAGAGCCACGATAGTTATTCTCAAAAAACATCTCATAGTGCCTGCAAAGATACAAAAAATACCTATATTTGTAAGTTATGAGTGATTATATCGTATCAGCCAGGAAATATAGGCCGGATTCGTTCGAATCGCTGATCGGCCAGGACAACATCGCCAAGACGCTGTCCAACTCCATCAAGCGGGGGCAGCTTGCGCACGCTTACCTTTTCTGCGGCCCCCGGGGGGTCGGGAAGACGACTACCGCGCGGATCTTCGCCAAGATGATCAACTGCGCCAACCCCGGTCCGAATATGGAGCCGTGCGGGAAATGCGAGTCCTGCGAATCCTTCCGCGAGGGGCGCTCCTATTGCATCCACGAGATGGACGCGGCATCCAACAACAGCGTCGACGACATCAAGGCCCTGCTGGATCAGGTGCAGGTTCCGCCGCCGGTAGGGAAGTACAGCGTGTATATCATCGATGAGGTGCATATGCTGTCGCAGGCGGCTTTCAACGCCTTCCTAAAGACGCTGGAAGAGCCCCCGGCACACGCTATCTTCATCTTGGCGACTACCGAGAAGCACAAAGTCCTCCCGACCATTCTGTCGCGCTGCCAGACGTATGATTTCAGCCGGATTTCCGTGCCTGACATCGAGCGCAACCTCCGCGATGTGGCGAAGAAGGAGAAGGTGAAAATCGATGAAATGTCGCTGCACGTGATTGCCGTCAAGGCCGACGGTGCGATGCGTGACGCTCTGACGATTTTTGACCAGACCGTGGCCTTCTGTGGCACCGACATCAAGTACGAGGATGTCATCCGCAACCTCAATGTGCTCGACTACGAATACGGCTTCTCGATGGTGGATTACTTCCTTGCCGGAGATTACAAGAGTGCGTTGCTCTCGTTCAATGATGTTCTCTCGAAGGGGTTCAACGCCCTGCATTTCATCGGCGAGATCAGCAATCACCTGCGCAACCTCATTGTCAGCCGCAGCGGCGGAATGGAGGCCCTTCTGGAACTGCCCGATTCTCTGAAGCAGAAGTTCGCCGAACAGGCTTCCCGCTGCTCCCTGAAGTTCCTTTACGATGCGCTTGGCATCTCCATCCAGTGCGAATCCGGCTACAAGGCCAGTTCCAATCCCCGTCTTCACATCGAGTTCGCCCTGATGCGGATGGCCTTCCTGGTCCGCACCCCGGACGCTACCCCTGCACCGGCCCCTTCCGTTGCAGCCCCCGTATCCGCTCCGGCTCCCGCTGTAGCACCTGCTCCTGTTGCTGCTCCGGCCCCTGCTCCGGCCCCTGCTGCGGCCCCGGTCGCTACACCCGCCGCTGCCCCCGCCGCTGCCGCTTCCGCTGCCAAGCCGGTTGGTGAGCCTGTCGAACCAGCACCGGCTCCTTCTCCGACTCCCGCTACGGTCCCTGCGCCTGATTCGGCACCCGCTGCCGCTCCCTCTGTCATCCCGACCGAGGCACAGCGTGCCGAGGGAGAGGATCCCCTCCCTGCCGCCCCCCGTCGCCGGCGCGCTGCCAAGACCGGCGCTTCGCTATCCCTCGGCGCCATCCTGGACGAAAAAGAAGAGAGCGCCGACGCGGTCGAAATCGATACGGCCGGCCAGGTCATCCCCTCCGACGAATCCGTCGCGGCGGCCTTCGGGACCCTGGCGGAGCAGTATTCCGGCCAGACCCGGCTCTACAATATGCTCAAGGCTCCCGTCCTTCGCTTTGCGGAGGAGGGCGGCCTCAAAGTCGTGACGCTCGTCGTGATCAATGACGCCCAGCGGAAGTGGATCGAGGAGCGGTTGCTCCGGGAGATGGAGCACAATCTCCGCCGCATCCTGTCCACCGCCCTCGTCAAGGTCCTGGTCGACGTTACGCCCGACAGCGAGATCGAGAAGAAGCCCTATATGCCCGGCGAGCAGGCTCTCGACCTGATTTCCAAGAACGAAGAGGTCCGCAAACTCGTTGAACTGATGAAACTGGATACGAAATAGGTATGAAACTCCACTGCAAAAATCTGGTCAAGAAATACGGCATCCGGACGGTCGTCAAGGGTGTTTCGATGGAAGTTACCCAGGGTGAGATCGTCGGATTCCTCGGCCCGAACGGTGCCGGCAAGACGACCAGTTTCTATATGATCACCGGCCAGATTGTTCCCAATGACGGCCGGATCTACCTGGATGACGAAGATATCACCGACCTCCCGATGTACAAGCGTTCGCAGAAGGGGATCGGATACCTCCCGCAGGAAGCTTCCGTCTTCCGCAAGATGTCCGTCGAAGACAATCTGATGTCCGTGATGGAAATGACGAAGATGACCAAACAGGAGCGCAACGACCGCCTGGAGCAGCTCATCGACGAGTTCAACCTCAGCAAGGTACGCAAAAGCCTCGGCATCCAGCTCTCCGGAGGTGAGCGGCGCCGGTGCGAGATCGCCCGCGCCCTGGCCGTCGACCCGAAGTTCATCCTGCTGGACGAGCCCTTCGCCGGCGTCGACCCGATTGCCGTCGAGGATATTCAGTACATCATCGCCAAGCTCAAATACCGCAACATCGGCGTCATCATCACCGACCACAATGTCGGCGAGACCCTCGCCATCACCGACCGCGCCTATCTGCTTTATGAAGGAACGATCCTGCAGGAGGGGACGCCGGAGCAACTCGCCTCCGACGAGGATGTCCGTACGAAATATCTGGGTTCGGGCTTTGTCCTCAAGCGCTCCAAGAGTGTCGAGCGGGCCCGGCAGGAGGCAATGGCCGCTGCGGCAGCATCTGTGTGAGTTTGCGCACGTTATTCTATAGGTTGCGCACGTTTTGCCTGGTTTTTGCCCGGAACCTCAAGTTTATTCTATAGGATGCGCACCTTTTGCCGGCTTTTTGCCCGGAACCTCTGACAGTAGCCGGTTGCCTACTTCCTCCAGCAGCCATTTGGGCGTGGAAGTTGCGCCACAGACTCCGACGGAGTCTCCTTCCGAGAACCATTCCGGCTTCAATTCCCCGGGACCGCCGATGAGGTGGGTCCGGGGATTCACTTTCCGGCACAGGTCCGAGAGCACCTGGCCATTGGAACTGGCCCTGCCGGAGACGAAGATGATGACGTCGTGCGCAGCAGCGAATTCCTGCATCCGCGCGTGTCTCATCGCGACCTGCGAGCAGATGGTCTCGTGGACCGTCAGCAGGGAAGGGTCCGGCATTCTCTCCCGGAGGAGCGTACAGATGGCGGCATATTCAGCGGGGCTTTTGGTGGTCTGAGAGAAGATTTCCACGGCTGCGTCCGTGCGAATCTGTCCCGATTCAAGCGCGGCTTCCAGCATCAGGACATCTTCCACCACAATGGCCTGTCCCTCCACCTGCCCCTGCAGACCGAGCACTTCCGCGTGACCGATCTTGCCGAAAATGATCAGGGTACCTCCGCCTCCCGTTCCCTCGTGAAGGCGTCCCCAGGCCTCCCGGATGCTTTTCTGGAGCTGGAGCACCACCGGACAGGTGCAGTCGATGACGTCAAAGCCCCGGGCGGCCGCGCGGGCGTAAGTCTCCGGAGGTTCGCCGTGGGCACGGATCAGAAGGGCCTTGCCGGTACCGTCTTCATCCAGGAAGGATTGGCCAACCGTCACGAGCCCCTTGGCCGCCAGACGGTCGAGTTCGCTGTCATTGTGGACGATGGCGCCGAGGGAATAGAGCGTCTTGCTGCCCTCCAGAAAATCCTCCGCCTTCCCGATGGCGCGGATCACGCCGCCGCAGAAGCCGGAATGAGGGTCTATTTCGACGCTTCGGGGCATTATTCAAGGATTCCAAACTTGCCCTGAACCAGGCCGCGGAGCCAGACCGTCTCCTCGTGGAGGGTCATATCGGAATTATCCATCACATAGGCATCCTCTGCCCGTCTAAGCGGGGAAGTCTCGCGGTGCGAATCAATGTAGTCGCGCTCCTCGATATTCTTCAGGACATCCTCGAAAACGGGCGTCTCGCCCTTTGCCACCATCTCGTCGAAGCGCCGCTGCGCCCGGATCCGGGCCTCGGCAGTCATAAAAATCTTGAGTTCGGCATTGGGGAACACCGTCGTTCCGATATCCCGTCCATCCATAATGACCCTTCCACCGCTGCTCATCGCGCGCAACCGCTCATCCACCCAGGCCCTGACGAAGGCGATGGCTGAAATGGGACTGACCCGATTGGACACCTCCAGCGTCCGAATCTCGCCTTCCACGCACCGCTCGCCGATAAAGGTCTTACTGCCCTCCGGCGTCGAAACGAATTTCAGATCGAGCCCGGGAAGCGCCTCCCGAAGCCCCTCCTCGTCAATCGTGCCGTCGGGAGCAATCAGCCCCTTCTCCATCGCATAAAGCGTCACGCCGCGATACATCGCGCCGGAATCCAGATACAGCAAATTAAACTCCTTGGCCGCCAGCTTGGCGAACGTGCTTTTCCCGGTGGACGAATGCCCGTCCACAGCGATGATGATGTCAGGAACTGTCATAATGCAACGGATTTTCTACAAATATAGCAAGAAAAAGATTCCGGGTCAATAGTTCACCGGCACCACCCCGATACCGGGGCGGTCGGGGAGGGTGAGGCGGCCGGCGAGGACACGGACGCCGTCGAAGCGGTCGTTGGCGATCAGCAGGTTGCCGTCCAGGTCGGCGAAGTCGACGGCAGGGGAGAGTTGGGCCGCGGCGGAGATGCCGCAGGAGGTTTCGGTCATACAGCCGAGCATTACTTTCATTCCGAGGGCACGGCCGAGGGTCATCATTTTGTGAGCCTCCCGGAGCCCGGTGCATTTCATCAGCTTGATGTTGATGCCGGAGAAGGCGCCTTTGAGGGCGGGAATGTCGCGAAGGCGCTGAATGGACTCGTCGGCGAAGATGGGGATGGGACTGCGCTCGGTGATCCAGGCGATGTCGTCAAGGCGGTCCACCGGCATTGGCTGCTCGGCCATTACGACGCCCTGCTCGTGCAGCCAGCAGATCATGTCGAGCGCTTGCTGCCGGTCTTTCCAGCCCTGGTTGGCATCCACTGCGATGGGTAGGTCGGTGATCTCCCGGATGGTCTGGATCATTTCCTTATCGTTATCCAGGCCTACTTTGACTTTAAGAATGTTGAATTTGTCGGCGCATTCCCGCGTCTTCTCCCGGACCACTTCCGGCGTGTCGATGCCGATGGTGAAGGTGGTGTCCGGCGCCTTGGCGGGATCGAATCCCCAGATCCGGTACCACGGAAGTCCCCATAACTTGCCCACGAGGTCGTGCAGGGCGATGTCCACGGCGGCCTTTGCGGCCGAATCCCCCTCGCTCAGGCTGTCGACGTAGGTGAGGATTTCCTCCATCTGCGTGGGATCGTTGAATCCGCTCAGATCGACTTTCTGCAGGAATGCCGTGACGCTCTCGACGCTCTGCCCGAGATAGGGAGGCATCGACGCTTCACCGTACCCGGTGAATCCTTCAAAATCGATGCGGACCTGCACGTCGGGCGTCGTCTTACGGCTATAAGAGGCGACTGTGAAGGTATGGCGGAGCTGCAACTCGTAGGGCTCGAAACTGAGGCGCATCTTGCCGGTGAGGCGGTTGATGTTCGGGGTCTTCGGGGTGCATCCGGGAAGGGAGCTGGCGACGGCCGCTCCAGCCGCGAGCAGGCCGGCCGTCTTGAGGAAGTCGCGCCTATTTTGCATAATACGGATTGCTCAGCGTGGTGTTGAGGCCTTCTTCCTTGTCGATGTAGGGGAGGATGCGGGAGGCGTAAAGCATCCGTCCTGTGTTGAATTCGTCGTAGAGGGGGTTTTCCGGGTCGAAACTACCCACTTTGACGATGCCAGCGCAGTGGATGAATTGTTTACCGCCCAGGTAGAAGCCGACGTGCGAGACGCGGTCTTTGGCTCCGAGCGGGTCGCGTTTCCCGAAGAAGACCAGATCGCCTGGAAGGAAGTCGTCAGGATGCTCGATCCGTTTGCCGACCCGCGACTGCGGACCCGCGTCCCGCGGAATGATGATGTCGTGCAGAAACAGCACGGCGCGGACATAGCCGCTGCAGTCCATTCCCTTCGGAGACATTCCCGCCCAGATGTACGGGAATCCGGTCATCGACCGGGCTGTGGCGAGGATGGCTTCCGTGTCCGTGCGGAGATTTTCCCGCCAGACGCTCTCCTTGGAGGCGATGTTACGGGGAATGTAGCCAATCCGCCCGTCGGGGAATTCTACCTCGTAGAACCAGTTGACAATGCCCTTGAGCTTGACCCTGTCGCCGCCCGTGAGGTCGCTCACCGGGTCGGCCGAGGTGGAGGGCTTGCTGTAGGCGATGCCGAAGAGGGCGGTTACGACGACCTTCTCGGCGGCATTCCAGGCGTGGTATTCCTCTTCGCTCATCAGGTGAATCCCTTCCGGATGGACCCATCCCGTGTAGGTGTCAGGCGACTGAATCTGGTACCATTTATTGAAGGCGAGCACGTGAACCGGCGTTCCCAGCAGGGCCTGGGAAATCATTTCCGCATCAAAATCCGGCGTCCGGCGCATATTGCAAACGCTTAGGTTGACAACGGCGTACGGCTGCTCGGGTGCATTCCCCGTTTGGGCAGGCTCCCCGGTCTGGGCGAAGACTCCTGCTCCGGCTGCGAGCAGAAGACAAAGTACCAGTATTCGTTTCATCCTACCTTACTCTACATATACGGGCCGGATGGAATAACCGTAGCAGCGGCTATTGCTCCAGAGGCCGGCCTCCACCGTTTTCTCCAGACCCAGGTTGAAGCAACCGTCCGGGCCGCCCGTGGCTCCTTCCGACTGGGTGGAGGAGGCATAATAACCCCGTTCTTTGTCGAATTCGACCTGATCTCCATTCCGTCGTCCCGCCAGTGGCAGGAAAATGTGCTGTGAGACCCCGTCCTTTGTATACGAGATGTAGACGCCAACCGTTCCGTCCATCTCATAACCTTTCTCCCAGGTATAATAAGGACTATGTTGAGTGGCCAGAAGGGCTTCGACTTCTTCCTTGGTGGGCATCCGCCAGCTGCTTTTCAGTTTCTTATGGGCGATATCGTCTTCCGGCAGAAGGACGGAGAGGCCGTCGGCTTCCCCTTCTGCGTTCCACCAGGAGGCCTGGGTGCCGGTATTTGCGCAATACTTGGAGAATCGGGTGCCGTCGTCGTTGCTCCAGGGGTATTTCCGCCAGTCGTAGTTCTTGTAGCGGGCTGTCGCGCCCCAGGCGTAATAATTCCCGATTTCGGATTCCTTAGTGGCTCCGAGGTTGTGGGAGGCCCATTTTACGTTTTTGCCTTTCACGTAGATTCCCATATCCACAGGGGCGGGGATTGCTTCATCCTTCTCCGGGAGGGGAGTAGTGTCCTTTTCGCAGGCAGTCGTCAGCGCCAGCAAGGCTGTCATCAAAAAGGAGATGTATTTTCTCATAGCCGCAGATTTTTTGATTAACGTTGCAAGATACGGATTTGTGCGGAAAAACCCAATACTCTTTCAAAATAATAGTAGTGTCGGTAATCCCTCTATGGTTCGGCAGGCTACCTGCAAAAACGGCCTAAAATGCTGGTAACCCCCCAGTGTTCTGGAGGGTTACCGACAGTTGAACAAAAGGAGATCTTAGAAGATGTCCGGCTCCTTCTCTTCGTGAGCGGGCTCTTCGGCCGGGCGGGCGGGGCGCTCCGGGCGCTCACCGCGCTCGGGCTTCGGGCCACGGTCTCCGCGGTCGTGGCGGTCGCCACGGCGGTCGTCCCTGCGGCCTTCGCGGCGATCACCGCGACGGTCGTCACGCCGGCCGTCCTTGCCGCCCTTGCGGTCGCCACGGGGACGGCGCTCCGGCTCGACATAGCCTTCGGGCTTCTCCTGGAGGGCACGCATCGACAGGCGCATCTTGCCGGTCTTGGCGTCGATCTCGAGGAGTTTCACGTCGACCTCGTCTCCGACCTTCAGCAGGTCTTCGACCTTCTCGGTCTTGGTCCAGGCCATCTCGCTGATGTGCAGGAGGCCCTCCTTGCCGGGCAGGATCTCGATGAAGGCACCGAATTCAAGGATGCTCACGACCTTGCCGTGATAGACCGTACCGACTTCGGGAACGGCGCAGATGTCCTTGATGCGCTGCAGTGCGGCGTCCATTGCGGTCTTGTCGACACCGAAGATGTCGACGACGCCCTTTGTGGTGCCATCGCCGAGGCCCGCATCCACTTCCTCGATGGTAATGGTGGTGCCGGTCTCTTTCTGCAGGCCCTGGATGGTCTCGCCGCCCTTGCCGATAACCGCACCGATGAACTCGGACGGGATCTCGATCTGGATAATGCGAGGGACGTGCGGCTTGTAGTCCTCACGGGGCTCGCTGATGGTCTTGAGCATTTCGCCCATAATGTGCATACGGCCCTGGCGTGCCTGTTCAAGGGCTTTCTCCAGCACCTCGTAGCTCAGGCCGTCGACCTTGATGTCCATCTGGGTGGCGGTGATGCCGTCGGCGGTACCGGTGACCTTGAAGTCCATATCGCCGAGGTGATCCTCGTCGCCGAGGATGTCGGTGAGGATGGCATAGCGCTCGTTGGGGCGCTCGGCGTCGGTGATAAGGCCCATAGCCACGCCGGCGAC
>JAEEGL016974375.1_pt1 | contig 12858 bp, 11 predicted proteins | sample 9134231 | NCBI WGS metagenome assembly JAEEGL01 (sample SAMN16246548, study PRJNA631951) | gut metagenome | biome: gut microbiome; feature: rumen; material: fiber-attached | host: Bos | place: Iran: Karaj | collected 2018-10
AACGAAGAATGGACTTTGAACTTAACGGATAATGAATGGCCATTAACTACAATTAATCACGATAGAACGATTGTTCGCGCAATAGTGATCGATGATGAAGAGAACTATTATTTCGCCAGAATAAATAGAGACGATATGTTTGGCAAAGCCACCCTAATTGAAACTTCTGGTGGTGGTGTTGAAAAAGACGAAGATTTAGAAGCCGCCATTAGAAGAGAACTTAAAGAAGAATTAGGTGCTAATGTGGATATCTTATGCAAAATTGGAGTAGTTAGCGATTATTACAATTTAATTAATAGACATAACGTTAATAACTATTATTTATGCAAGGTTGTTTCATTTGGGAATAAACATCTAACAAAGGATGAAATAGAAGCCTTTCACTTAACAACATTAAAACTCAAATATGAAGACGCTATAGCGGAATACCAAAAATGTTGTAATACCTCTTTGGGAAGATTGATTGCAAATAGAGAAATACCCGTCTTAAAAAGAGCAAGGCAAATCATTGCAAACATAAATAAATAGATATATCCCTATTGTAGTAACGATACATGTTGAAACAGTTGTCGAATTATATCGAAAATAAAAAAATAAGATGGTTTTCTTCATTTTTTAGAAAAAGTGCCACAGTGCGGCACCAATTGAGTTAAAACCATTAATAACTCGCGAATTCTTGATACATTCAAAAAATAAGACACAGTGTGTCGCGAATTGATCTTGACATATTGTAGAGAGCATTTGATTTTGGCTAAAGCTTTCTTTTTGATACAACTTTATGTATTGAAGTTTCTAGTGAAATTTATCTTGATTAAATCTTGAATTAAGCGCTTATAAAAGGCGCTTTTTAATAATTCTCGCGCATATTACGTCAATTTTTGTGTTATCATAATAACAACAAATAAGTCGTTATTATCCCCACTAAAACAGCTGAGTGTTTTTTTGCATTTCATCGTTATGAAGAGAATCTGGGTCGTTATCGTTAATATCATCATCATGATTTCAATGGTGACTTTCGTCGTGGTTTACTCTAACTTTGAAGCCAAAGAAAGCACACGTAGACAAATTGAACACTTTGAGAACACAACGATCACAATGGAACACGTCACTGAGAACTATTTAGAAGGTGAACAACGTATCTGTGACGTCTGGGCTCATTACATTAATAGTGAAAATCTCACCATTGATGACGCAATATCATTTATTCGTATTTCTCATGTCTTACCAAATGCCTCTGCGCATGTTGTATTTCGTGATACTTTAACTGGTTTATCCACAAGAGCAAGAAGTACAGACGCTAGTGATTTTAATGTTTCTTATAAAGCGTTAGATTTCTTAAATGACGTAAATTGGATTCATGAAATTGGTACATCCATCAATATTTCACGCGCATACACTAATCCAGTTAACGGTGCTCAATCCATTGCCTTCTGTAATTTCATTAAAGTTAAAGAAGATGCCTCTAGCGAATTAAAAGACGCTATCTTATTACGTGTTTTACCAATTACTGAATTAAAAGAAAAATGGGTCTTCCCACAAGAAGAATTTGAAAACGCTGAATTATCCATCATCGACGCTGATGGCGACTATATTATTAAAGGTAATTCTTATAAGAATTCCAGTTTCTTTGAATTCTATAAGTCATATAACAAAATAGATCCTACAAAAGCCACTGAATTCTTTAATAACATTACTTCATCTACTGGTTCATTTATGATGTCTAATTCCCGTGGTGAAGAATGCATCTTAGCGTTTACTCCATTCGAGGCCACTGGCGACTGGACATTATTAAGCTTAATGCCATCTAAGTATTTAGAAGCTAAGACTGAAAACTGGTTATTAATTGGTATTGTATCCACTGGCTTATTTGTCTTATTTGTTTTTGACTTAGTCATTATGCTTTACTTCAATAAGCAATTAAAAGTCACCGCGAAAGAAGCGAAATCCGCTTCTAAAGCTAAGACCGACTTCTTATCAACTATGTCCCATGATATTCGTACTCCAATGAATGCGATTATTGGTTTAACTACGATTACGGAAAAGAATCTAGATGATAAGAAATCAGTCGCGGAGAACTTACGTAAGATTACTCTCGCTAGTAATCACTTATTGACATTAATCAATGACATCTTGGATATTTCTAAAGTTGAAAGTGGTAAGGTCAATCTCGTACCACAGACTTTCTCTATCGTGGAAACAGTCGAAAACTTAATGAACTTATCGCAACCAATGATTAAAGAGAAGAACATTGAGTTTGGCTTCCATATCAATCGTATGGAAAAGGAATACTTATACGCTGATCAATTAAGATTGAACCAAATCTATATCAATATTCTTTCTAATGCGATTAAGTACACTGAACCGAACGGTCGTGTCACTGTTGATATGAAGGAAGAAGAAAGTGAAAAAGAAGGCTGTGTAAAACTTACCTATATCGTTAGTGATACTGGTATCGGTATGTCTAAAGAATATATGGCGACGATGTATCAACCATTCTCTAGACAAACAGATAGCCGTGTTAATAGTATCCAAGGCACTGGCTTAGGCCTCGCTATTACAAAACAAATGGTGGACCTTATGGAAGGCACGATTGAATGTGAAAGTGAACAAGGTAAAGGCACAACATTCACTGTTGTTTTAGATATCCCAGTCGCGGAACATCAACGCGCTGATATGAAACTTAATGAAATGGATGTCTTAATTGTCGATGATGATGAGATCTTACTAGAAACCGCAGTCGACACATTAGAATCTCTTGGTCTAAGAGCGGAACCCGCTCATGGTGGTCTAGAAGCTTTAGGCATGATTAAACATCGTGAAGAATCAGGTAAGAATTACGACATCGTTATTCTTGATTTAAAGATGCCTGATATAGACGGCATTGAAACTATTAAACGTATTCGTTCAGAAGTTAAATCTAATGTCCCTATTCTATTAATCTCTGCTTATTCCTGGTCTGATGTTGAAGAGCAAGCTAAAGAAGCAGGTGTTAATGGCTTCTTAAGTAAACCATTATTCCGTTCTACCTTGTATAACAAGATTAATGAAGTATTAGGCACAGAAGTAGATTCTATTGAACCTGAAAATGATTATTCAGACTTACAAGGTCTTAATATCCTTGTTGCGGAAGATAACGATATTAACTGGGAAATCATTTCCACGCTCTTATCAATGTATGGTATTACTTCCGAAAGAGCGGAAAATGGTCACTTAGTAGTGGAGAAGATGAAAGCCGCTAAAGAAGGTAGTTATACATTAATCTTCATGGATATTCAAATGCCTGAAATGAATGGCTTAGACGCCACTAGAACAATCCGTAAATTAGATGACCCATGGGCATCAAATATTCCAATTATCGCGATGACCGCGGATGCATTCGCTGAAAATATTGCCGAATGCCTTAATGCGGGTATGAACGGACATATTGCAAAACCAATTGATATAAAACTTGTCATTAAAGAGATTCGAAGAATAAGGGAGGAATCAAAGAAATGAGAAAGTTAAGTTATTTGGCTATCAGTCTTCTTTCGGTAGCCGCTTTAGCGTCATGCGGGGGTAATGAGGCTAAAGAATTTAAACCAGCATTAGATGTTGAAACAAAGTGCAGCATCAGAGTAGTAGGGGAATATGGTAACTTTGAAGCCTTAGAAGCGGAATTCGATAGGTTCAATAATTACTATCCAAATGTCACTCTAACTTATGAAAAACTTGATGACTATAACAATAGTATCGCCACAGTTTTAGAAAGTGATAACAAACCAAACATCTTCTTCTCCTATACCTGGATGATGGGAAACGATAAATATAATTCAGTTATTTCTCATATGGAGAACTTATCAGATGCAAAGTTAAAACTAGATCTTAATTGCTTACGTCAAAGCTTAGTTAATAAGACTAGTGATGGTAATGTCTTAATGGTGCCGGTCTTCTCTAGAACTTATGGTACGTTAATAAACAATGATCTCTTTAAAAAAGAGAACTTAAAGATACCTTCAACTTGGACTGAGTTATTAAACGTTTGTACTTCGTTCGCTGAGAAGGGTTATAAGAGTCCAATGATGGGCTATAGCCTTAAATCATCAAGCTGCTTAATGAACACAATTGCCTATCCTGCATTTGTCGCCTCATTAGCGGGTAATCCAGATGCTTTAGCCAAAGCCAATAACTTAGATTCATCCGCGGGTGAATATATGCGTGAAGCATTAACTAAAGTTAAACAACTCGTTGATAGTAACGCGATTGATTTAGAAGAATGCGACAAGATTGAAGATAACTACACTAAAGTCATCTTACGCTTCTTTGAAGGTGATGTTCCAATGATGATCTGTGCTGGCGACACTGTAAGTGGCACTAAAAAGCGCGAAGATCAATCTGAAGCATATACCAAGAATAGATTTGAATATTCATATATTCCAATCCCATTAACAGAAGAGGGTGGTTATTTCATGGATAGTCCATCCATTGAATTCTCTGTTAATAAGGACTGCAAAGATTTAGATATGACTAACGAATTTATGCGTTTCTTAGTTAATAAAGCAGAACTTAATAATATGGCGTCTTTAAAACGTTTAGTGACTCCTACTAAGGAATTAACATTCGACCCAGTCTATGCGCCATTTGCGAAGATTCCTGCTTCCCGTACTTTCTCTCCAGAAGTATTAGGCATTAAGGATCAATTAACTGTTCAAATCAGAAACGCTGCTTTCAAAGTTGGTAAAGGTCAAATGACTATTGATGAAGCAGTTAGTAACTACGGTAGTATTTAATGATTTAAAACTATATAATAAGTAAACTGTATGGGTCTAACGAACAAATCTGGTCCACAGTATCGCACAATTAGGAACACTTGTTTATTTGCAAATAGTGCCTATCTATTTTTACGTCTAATCTATTTAGCGATTTTTATCGTTAGTAAAGCCTATATTCTTATTTGGGTTGATGTTGCATCAATCTTAATCTATATAGCCTGTTTCTTCCTAATTAAGTATAGAAAGTATTACCCATATGCTTTATTATGCGGCAACGAGATATTCGTCTTTGTTATTACCTCAACCATCATGGCGGGCTTTAATACAGGCTTCCATCTCTATTTGATTGGTTTATGTGTTGTCTCCTTCTTCACCACATATTTCTCAAAGAACAAAAACATTAAAGGTTCAATTATTTGGGTAGGCCTATCATTAGCCATCTATTTAACTCTTTACTTCGTTACCCGTTTCAATCAACCAATGTACACACTTAACGAAGTAGTGGAGATGATCTTATTTAGTGGCCACGCTATTATCGCTTTCTTCTATGTCGCCTTCTATCTAGTAATCTTCGTTAAATACACCTTATCTCTAGAGAAGAAGATTATGAATGAATCTAGAACCGATGAATTAACACAAATATCCAATAGATATGGTTTATATGATTACTTCGGTCAAGAAGATAAAAAAGAATCCAAAGTTTTAGCGTTGTTTGATATTGATGACTTTAAGTTAATTAACGATGAATACGGACACGCTGCTGGCGACTATATTCTTAAAAGAGTCGCGGAATTAACTGTTGATACCTTACCTAATTCATTTGTTTGCCGTTATGGTGGCGAAGAGTTCGTCGCGGTCATTGATAATGATAACTGCTTTGAAACATTAGAAACTCTTAGAAAACGTATCGAAGAAGAAGTCTTTGAGTTCGAAGGTAAACAGCATAAGATTACTACTACCATTGGTGCGGCTTCCTATGAAGAAGATATGTCTTTAGAGAAATGGGTTGGTGCCGCTGACGAAAGAATGTACTTCGGTAAGAACTCTGGTAAGAATAAAACCATTATTTAATCTAACGATTACTTATAAATACTAAAAAATGTAACGGAGAGTGATTTCCGTTATTTTTTTATTTATGGGACATGGGTATGATAATTAAGTTAATGTAAGGTTCTACCTGACAAAAAAAGTCCAAAAATTCCAGCACTATCTTGGTAGAAGTATGAACCTGACATATCTTAAAATTGTGCCGAAATGGAGGAGTAGTGGTATGAAACTATTCGACAAAATTAGAATCCTTAGAAAAGCGCGTGGTCTTTCCCAAGAACAACTTGGTTATAGTTTATCTAGAGTTAACAAAGATGGTATCTCACGTCAAACAGTCTCTGATTGGGAAAACGGTAAGTTTGAACCTAAATTAGAAAACATTAGAGATTTAGCAGAAGTCTTTGATGTATCATTCGACACTTTACTTGATGAATCAGTGGACTTAGAAGATTCAGCAGTCTTAAAGGCAGTATTAAATAAAAGACCATATGATAATAGAGATGAATTTGAAGAAGAACAACCAGTTGTGGAAGATGTTCCTTCAACATTCAAAAGCAAACGTATTACCAGCTGGAGAACCGCTATATTAATGGTTATCAGTGTTTCTATGATATTAACTGGTATAACTTGGATTTATAACTTTATTGAAGCCGCGGTTAACGCCAATATATATTCTTCTAGTACGGACAATGTGGCGTTCTATATTGAGGTTATCCTCTATGGTGTTATTGTCTTTACCGTCCTAGCTCTCAGTGGTGTGGCGTTTGGCTTTAGTCTTAATGCCGCTCTTAGAAAGAACGAAGCTAGAAAAGCAGTCGTAGTATTATTGATAATTGCAGTAAGTTTCTACTTGCTTGTTATGATTTTCATGCGTGTTACTAGTATTGTTAACATAAATAACTACACTGACAAAAATTCTGTCTATGGGCGCATTGTTGCCGAATATGCCTTCGATTTAGTGCTCACTGTACTTAGATTTGGTGGTATGCTAGCCCTTATCATTTTTGCAAACAAAAAGCTTCGCGCAAACGATAACCAAATTAAACAAGTTTATTAATTAATACGCTGTTGAACAATATCAATGAAGATAGGTGCTAGTTCAGGATCGAACTGAGTGCCAATACCTTCTTTCATGATTGAGATAGCCTTCTCTTTTGGGAAGGCTTCTTTATATGGTCTTTTAGATATAAGAGCGTCATAAACATCCGCAAGAGACATGATTCTGGCTTCTAAAGGTATATCTTCACCTTTTAAGCCTTCTGGATAACCAGTGCCATCATATCTTTCGTGATGATATTTAGCGATGTTAATCGCCACATTAATATAATTCTCATCATCGACATTACGCATACTGTTTTGGATAACCTTAGCGCCATATTCAGTATGTTTCTTAATGATGTCATATTCATCATTTGTTAATTTTCCTTGTTTATTTAAAATACTATCTGGAATCTTAATCTTACCTAAATCATGAATAGGGGCCGCCATAACGACATTTCTAAAATATAAACGTGGATATTTCGCGTATTTCTCTTTCTTTCTAATTCTCTCTACAAGCATAGAGACATAGCTTTCGGTTCTTACGATGTGACCACCTGTGGTCTCATCTCTTTCTTCAACCGCTGCGGCTAAACTTGTAATTAAGTTATTTTGGATCTTTTCAATGCGCAAACCTGATGATATTTCTTTAACGTTTCTTAAACAGACTACAGAGTAGATGATTAAACCAATAACGGTGAAAGTAATAGTGTTAACGCAGTCTAATTTAAAAGCGCTGAATTCTTTATAGTGATGAGAAATGATTAAATAACCAATACATTCACAAATCATGAAACCATACATTCTGATTGGTCTATCATCAATAGCAATTGGTAATAAGCTAATAAAAACAATAACACTAGTAGCGGGAATTGCTGCATTACTAGCTTGAGTGGACAATAATACCGCGTAGATAATCGTTAATACCATCTGTCCATAACAAACAGCGAAAGAGAAGTAGGCATTCTTAAATCTTCTACCTAATGTCATAACGATTAAATAGATAGCGATACTACCTGTCGCTAAGAGAATATAAGGGGCAAGGGTATCAGTTTTGGTAAATAAATCAACAATTAAAAGAACGACGCTAAAGAAAGCACTTAGTAATGATGTAATCTTTAATATGCGTCTATTTCTAGCCCAAACAATTGGTCTAATTTCGTTATAGTCTTTACGTGGAATACCACAAAAGAATAGATAGTTAATAAGACCGGTAAAAACTTTTCTCACGATAAAAATTATAAAGGAAAAAACATTAAGAAAAATAGACCAACTTTCAATTTGAGAATGACACTTTCATTGTTTTGTTTAGAGACGAAAAAATGACACTGATGAATACAAAAATATGACAGAAATGTTATTTATTTCGAAAGTTCCGATATTTATAGAACTTTTTAAATATTTTATAGATAATATTTTTGGAGAAAATATGAAAAGAGAAAATGCCGCAAAAAGATACTATAAAAAGAACATGATCGTCTTCATCGCGGTTTTTGTTCCTTTAGATTTGCTTTTCTGGCTTATTACTCTTCCTTTCTTCAACTCAACAGTAAGTCGTTCTGATCTTTTTATCTACCCAATTGTGTTAGCGTTAGTTGGTATTCCTTTCATAATTTATTACGTTGTAAAATTTATCCATTATTCAAATGTTAACTTCATCAATATTAAGAAAGGCAAAGTAGTGAATAGTGAATCATATAACTATGGTCGTTATGGCACATATGTTGGTTTCGTCGTTGAGTATGAAGATGGTATTGGTGACAAACATAGAGTCACCACCAAACACTGTCACCGTAAAGCAGATGGCTATTTTGGTGTCACTGTGACAGTGGGTCAAGACCCATCAACAGGCGAATGGATCATTCTTGAATAGAGGTGATTAGTATGAAAAGAAATAGTGCTGCCAAAAAATACTATAAAAAGAACATGATTCTAATGATTGCTGTTTTTACGCCGCTCGCACTTTTGTCTTACCTCCTCCCTCTCTCTTTTATAAATGCATGGGAACCATACTATGCGGTACTTTGGATGTTTCCAATTATTATGACCATAGTGCCTTTACCATTTATCATTTATTACACTGTGCAATATATTCACTACGCAAACGTATACTTCACTGAAATCCAAATGGCAGAAGTACTTGATTGTGACACTATTCAATATGGAAGATTTGGTCCTGTTATTGGCTTTTTTGTAAAAGTCCAACATAAGGGAAAAACCGCTACTGTCTGTACCAAACATATTCATCAAAAAGCTGATGGCTATATTGGTAGTCGAGTTGAAGTTGGTTTTGACCCAAAAAGATGCGAATGGATTGTTCTCGAGGATTAAGAAATTGTTATGAAAAGAAAAAACACTTGTATTGGTCATTACATCCGTAATCTAGCGTTTGTTGGTGCTATTCTTTTCCTTATTTTCCTTATCTTTGGTGCCGCTGCTATAGCAATGTATACCGCTAAGCAAACAATTAAATGGTATTGGCTTGCCTTTTTAGTGTTTGTGGGATTAGCGCTTCCTTTTGTTGTCTATAATTTGTGTCAATTAATTTACTACTTAAATATTCGCTTTGAGAAGATAGAAAGAGGCACGGTTGTTGACTGTGAAACAGAGCAAACTAGTAGGCTTGGTGTCTTTATCAGCTTTCGTGTCGTTATCAAAGAAAATGATAAAAAAGTGACCATCAATACCAGACCCGTTTATGGAAAACCAGATGGCTATTTTAATAGAATTATTGAGGTTGGATATGACCAAAAAAGAAGGGAATGGATTGAACTCCAATAACAATTTTGAAGTGATTTTTACGTTCTAGTATTTTATACTATTTACATGTTTGCAGAGATGCTCGATCACTACATCTTACAGAATTGGATCTTAATCCTAATATTATTTGCCTTCGTTGTCTTCTTAGCCTCGACTGCTCTTATCGATAAGAAAGCAACAAGACGTTTATATTTCTTAATTGGTGAAATATTTGTTTTATCAATTTGTGTTTTCTGTGAATTCCATTTTGCACACGAAGAGTTTAAAGATATTGCCGTTTTACGCACTGTAAGAACGGTCTTAATGGCGATTAGATATAGTGCGGCGCCTATATTATTAGCCCACGTTATCTTTACTGTGGTTAAACGAATGAAGGCCCTGGTTTTCATTCTCGCTGGCGTATTAGCGGTCATTGATATTGTTTCTATCCCGACTGGTATTGTCTTCTCGCTTAGTGAAGAAAATAAATTAATAAGAGGTCCATTAGGATATTTACCATTTATTGTTGCAGGCCTATATTGTGCTTTCTTAATTTACATTCTCATTAGACGTAGTAATAAACGTTCAGTTGAAATCATTCCGATTATCCTTTTAGCGGTATCTTTTGTTTCTTGTATTACATTCCCATTTATCTTCCGTGCTGACTTTGCACAGATCTTCTGCCCAACTATCGCGGTAGCCTTATTTATCTACTATGTTTTCTCTATTCTTTCTTTGGTGAAGAAAGATGCTTTAACAGGCTTACTTAATAGACAAGCCTATTATTCTGAAACAAGTAGAAATTATAAAGATATTACAGCAATTGTCTCTATTGATATGAATGGTTTAAAGAAAGTTAATGATACATACGGTCACCAAGCTGGTGATGAAGCCTTAATCGCTTTAGCGATTTGCTTCTCCAGAGCGTGTAAAGTCAATCAATCCGCTTATCGTATGGGTGGTGATGAATTCGCCATTGTCTGTCATAAGAATAGTGAACAAGAAGTTCTGGATTTAATTAAAAGAATTAATGAACTAGTTAGTAAAACTAAATACACATGTTCCATCGGCTATAGTTTCCAAAAAGATGGACACACCGAATTAGAAGAACTCTTAAAAGTGTCTGATGAAAGAATGTATAATAATAAAGCGGAATACTATAAAACCCACAAAGAATAGTGGTATTAATTAATCATGATATTAAGAGGGACATTACATTATGTCCCTTTTTGATATACAATACTTTCACGATGATTAGAAAAGATATCAAAGAATTCTTGAATACATTACCTAGAGATATCACCTTAGTAGCGGCGACTAAATATGGTGATGTTGATGATTTGAAAGATCTCTATCGTAACGGCGTATCTAACTTTGGTGAAAACCGAGTGGATGCTTTTCTATCTAAATATGCCGCTCTTAAAGATTTAGATATCAAATGGCACTTCATTGGGCACCTACAACGCAATAAAGCGCATCTAGTGTTAGATAAGATTGATTATCTACATTCACTAGATTCATTAGAGCTCGCTAAAATGATAAATAGATACCGTCTAAGCCCTTTAAACTGTTTTGTGGAAGTTTCTATCAATCTTGAAGAAAACAAAAACGGTGTGCCTTATTATGAGGTAAAAGAGTTTATTAAAGAATGCTTAAAGTATCCTAACATCAATATTGTTGGCCTGATGATGATGGCGGTATCCAACTCCTCTGAAGAAAGCCTCCACAATCAATTTAGACAATTAAAAGAATTAAAAGATGATTTAGAAAAAGAATTTAATATCTCCTTACCATATCTATCTATGGGTATGAGTGATGATTATAAAGTAGCGATAAGTGAAGGCGCTACACATGTGAGACTAGGAAGAGTATTATTTAATAGATAGGAACAAAACATTATGGCGTTAAAAGACGAATGGAAAAATACAGGTAAAAATACAGGCAAAGCTTTTGCTAATTTCGGTAAGGCTTTAGGTAAAACCATGAAGACTGTTTTTACCGATGATGAAAATATGATTGAAAGCAATGGTCACACTGAAGTGAGCAATGCCTGGAGAGAAACAGGCAAAGCCTTCGGTAGTGCGGGTAAATCATTTGGTAAAGCCATGGGTGATACATTCACCGGCTCGGATGAAGATAAGCCAAAAGATAAGCCTGAAGAAAAAGCTAAAGAAGAAAATAAACAAGAAGATGGCGTTCCACTTCTTGATTATACTGAAGAAGAAAAAATAGATTGAGGTAACACCCAATCTTTTTTTGTTTCATAATCGAATAAAAATTCTAATAACAAGAAAGTCTACTTAAAGTTCATTTAAGTGTACTTATGTAATAATTTCATAAATAGTGTAGAATATATGCTAGTTATATAAGAGGTATAGACAACAGTTCATACCTTTTAACAAACAAGGAAAGGAAAATCATAACAGTCTATGAAAAAGATTTTTAAGAAACTTACTTTTTTAGCGGTGCCATTTATGGTTTTAGGCTGCGCTGGTCCAACAATTGGTAGCAGCAGTAATAATCCAAGCACCTCTAGTCAGCAACCTTCTATCAGTAGTAGCACTAATCCTTCATCAGATAAGTCAAACAGCGCTAATCCAAGCACTTCATCCAGCAATGGTGGTGACCACACCCACTCATTTGGTGAATGGAAAACAGAAAGCTTAGGCACAAAGATTAATGATGCCCGTTTCAAATATTCCACAATCAAATATAGAGAATGTACTGTCTGTCATTATGAAGAAATTGATAGTCAACAAGCTGTTTTACCAGAAATTAGATTTGATTATGATCCTAATGATAAAAACGCTAACTTCGCTACAGCGGCTAGAAGTACTGATACTACTAGACCAAAAGTTACTGGCAAATTAAGAATTACAAATGCCGGTGATAAGAACACCGCTAGTGCCATTCCTAGTGTTGAAATGAAAGTTAGAGGCAATCAAACTGCTGGTTTTGATAAAAAAGGTTTCCAAATCAAATTCACTGCTTCTAAAACAAATCTTCTTGGTTTAAACGGTGGCAAGAAATTTAAGAAATGGGTCTTATTAGCAGATGCTAAAGATACCACAATTTCTAGAACCGCTTTGGGCTTAACAATGTCTAAGGGTGTTATTAGCAGCGATTCCAATGTTTGGAGCTCAGATTTCACACCTGTTAGTGTTTATCTTAACGATAAATACTGGGGCATGTATATGCTCGCGGAACAAAAAGAAGTTAAGAAGGGCAGAATCAAATTGGATGAACCAGAAGATGCGGATGAAAATCCAATTCTTACAACTGACAT
>JAEEGL010734413.1_pt1 | contig 12857 bp, 8 predicted proteins | sample 9134231 | NCBI WGS metagenome assembly JAEEGL01 (sample SAMN16246548, study PRJNA631951) | gut metagenome | biome: gut microbiome; feature: rumen; material: fiber-attached | host: Bos | place: Iran: Karaj | collected 2018-10
GCTTCGGCTTATAATATCAAGGAGAAGCTATCGCTGACGGTAGCTTCTTTTGGTATAATAGAAAATACGAAGTATTTTGAGCCTGTTCTGACTATTTACAAAAATGCTAGTAATAACATGGAATGAGATTAATGGATATAGCATAAATATGAACGAAAGGGGCAAGAGAATGAATAAGTTCGATTACAGTATAGTCAGCGATCCGTGTGTGTTTGAAGAAGGCAGACTGCCGGCTCACAGCGATCATGTTATTTATGCGAATATGGATGAGCTTGAAGCAGGCAGATCATCTTACAGGATGTACCTTGACGGAATATGGAAATTCAGATACGCGAACAATCCGTCCGAAGCAGAGGACGGATTCTGGAGTGATGAGTGTGATGTGAAGGGCTGGGATGAAATACGGGTTCCGGCTCATATCCAGATGGAAGGATATGACAGGCCGCAATACAGTAACATAGCCTATCCGTGGGACGGACATGAGGAGATTGTTCCGGGAGAGGTTCCTTCTGTTTTTAATCCGACGGCAGATTATGTTAACCTGCTTGAACTCCCCGGCTATATGAAAGGTAAGAAGATACGGATATCGTTTCAGGGAGTTGAGAGCGGGTTTGCACTGTGGGTGAACGGAACATATATCGGATACAGTGAGGATTCGTTTACACCTTCAGATTTCAATATTACCGATGCTGTCAGGGAGGGTGAAAACAGGCTGGCTGTACGTGTTTTTAAGTGGACTGCCGGAAGCTGGTGTGAGGATCAGGATTTCTACCGTTTCAGCGGAATATTCAGAAGTGTTTATCTGTATGCTGTGCCGGCGGTGGATGTTTATGATCTCTCAGTGGTACCGACACTTAATGATACATTCACTGATGGAAAGGTTGACATAACGCTCAGAACAGACATATCGACAAGGACCAATGCAGCATCAGAAGCCAACGTGTTATCAGAAACCACGGCAGCAACAAAGACCGGCTCAGCAACGGAAGATACCGCAGCAACAGAAACCAACACAGCAACAGAAACCACTAAGGTATCAAAATCCGAAACCGGCGGGACAGCGGTAGTTAATCTGGTGTACGGGAACGATACGATATATGAAGGCTCGTTCGGATTAACTGACGGTGATAACAGGCATACCTTTGATGTGAAGGAACCTTTGCTGTGGAGTGCTGAGACGCCGAAGCTTTACAGGCTGCTCATAACCCTTAAGGATAATGAGGGAAGGACGGCAGGAGTTATCGGTCAGAATGTCGGCTTCAGACGTTTTGAACTTAAAGACGGACTTATGCTCTTAAATGGTAAGCGTATAGTGTTTAAGGGTGTAAACAGGCATGAGTTCAACACCCACACGGGGCGCGTTCCCGACAGGGAGGCAGTGCTTAAGGATGTGCTTACGATGAAGCGCAACAACATTAATGCGATAAGGACAAGCCATTATCCGGATGATTCCTATCTGTACGAATTATGCGACATATATGGTCTGTATATGATCGCCGAGAACAATATGGAGACACATGGAACCTGGGATGCATATTACAGGAAGCAGGCAGGCCTTGATTATATTCTTCCACATGATAAGGAGGAATGGATGGGGGCAATGCTCGACCGTGTGTATTCCTGTTATCACAGGGATAAGAATCATCCTTCGATACTTATATGGTCCTGCGGAAACGAATCCTTCGGCGGCAAAGTCATATACGAAATGAGTCAGCTGTTCAGGAAGCTGGATCCTCACAGGCTGGTTCATTATGAAGGAATATTCCACGACAGAAGATATTCAGACACGAGCGATATCGAGAGTCAGATGTATCCAAGTGTTGCGAGTATAGAGACATTCCTTGATGACAATCCTGGGAAGCCGTTTATCTGCTGCGAATACACTCATGCAATGGGTAATTCGTGCGGGGGAATGCACAAATATACCGATCTTGCCGAAAGAGAACCGAGGTACCAGGGAGGATTTATCTGGGACTATATCGATCAGACAATAGCAAAGAAGGACAGATATGGTAAGTGGTTCCAGGCATACGGCGGTGATTTTGGCGAGAGGCCGAGCGATTATGATTTCTCGGGAAACGGTATTGTTTCAGGAGAAAACAGAGAACCTTCACCCAAGATGCAGGAGGTTAAGTTCAATTATCAGAATATCAGGGTTGAATGGGCTGAAGATGCCCCGGAATTCACAGTGAAGAACAGAAATCTGTTTGTTGATACGGATATATATGATACATATGTGATCCTGCTTGCTGACGGTGAAGAGGCTGCAAGGACAAGGATCGAATGTAAAGTTGAGGCACTTAAAGAAGCTACGTTTGCAATACCTGACGATCTGATAGAGAAGATGGATAGCCTTAACAGGGCAGCCGCTTCGTTAAAGGAAGAGGAACCGGAATGCACACTGAGAGTTAGCTTTGTTCTTAAAGAGGATGAGATCTGGGCTGCGAAGGGACATGAAGTTGCATTCGGGGAAAAGACACTCAGGAAGGCATTTAAAAAGTATGAATGCGGCATAAAACCCGAGCTTGTTATGGGAAAGCAAAATATCGGTGTCAGGGGAGATAACTTTTCCGTTTTGTTTTCGCCGGCATTTGGTGGTCTTACATCTTATGTGTATGGTGGGAAAGAAATGATAAAGGCGGCGCCGGTACCGAATTTCTGGAGAGCGCCTGTTGCCAATGATAACGGAAATATGATGCCGGCAAGATATGCGCAGTGGAAGATCGCAAGCCTGTATGTATCTACAAAAAACAGTGAAAGCCTTGAGATCGGTATCCCTGAAATTGAGGTTGATGACAGAAGCGTCTGCGTTACATTCACTTATTTTATGCCGACGACACCTGCTTCACAGTGCAAGGTTAAATATGAGGTATTCGGTGACGGAATGATAGAGACAACCATGTCATATACTCCGGTCAAGGAGCTTGGCGATATGCCGGAATTCGGTATGATGTTTAAGCTGGATGCCGATTACGATCGTGTGAAATGGTACGGACTCGGGCCGGAAGATACATATGAGGACCGCAGAAGAGGCGGTAAGCTGGGCGTGTATGAATGCATGGCCGCTGACTCGGTTGCCCCATATCCTGTTCCGCAGGAGAGCGGAAACAGATGTGATGTGAGATATTTGAAGGTGACAGATCATAAGGGCCGCGGTATGATATTTGAAGGCGATCTTATGTCATGTTCCGCATCACCTTATACCCCGCATGAAATAGAAGAAGCAAAACATCATTACGAACTTCCGCCCGTTCATTACACTGTGGTAAGAGTGGCAAAACAGCAGATGGGTGTGGGAGGAGATGACAGCTGGGGAGCGAAGACACACCCCGAGTACCTGATTGACATAAGCAGGGATATTGAGTTCAGCTTCCGCTTCAAAGGTATATGAATAAAAGGTTAAAATCACACAGAAATCATGCCCGCACAGGTTGAAGATGATCATGTCCTGTGATAGATTAAAGAAGAGTCATCTGTGAAAAGGAGATGTGAAGTAATTAAAATGAAGGATATATGTATATTAATAAAGGAACTTGTTGATTACGGTGTGCGTAGTCGGCTGGTTGAGAAGGATGACGTGACCTATACGGTGAACCGTCTTTTAGAGCTGTTCGGGATAGATGAATACAGTGTTGACGGCACCGGGGAAGCGGCAGGAGACCGTGAACTCCATGAAATACTGGAGGAAATGCTCGAGCATGCGGTTAATGCCGGTATGATAGAGGATTCAACCGCGAATCGCGATCTGTTTGATACAAAGATCATGGGACTGCTTACGCCGCCGCCGTCGGTCGTCAGGAAACGCTTCAAAGAGCTGTATGAAAGCTCCCCGAAGGAAGCAACGGATTATTATTATGATTTCTCCAAAGCTACAGACTACATAAGGACTGACCGAATTAAGAAGGACGAGAAGTGGTCAAGCGATACAGAGTTCGGAACGATAGATATAACCATTAATCTTTCAAAGCCTGAGAAGGATCCTCGTGATATAGCAAAGGCGGGCACAGCTAAGAAGTCCGGTTATCCGGCATGTCTTCTCTGCCGTGAGAATGAAGGGTATGCGGGACATCTGTCCCATCCGGCAAGACAGAATCACAGGATAGTGCCGGTCACCCTGTGCGGTGAGCAGTATTATCTTCAATATTCACCTTATGTTTATTACAACGAGCACTGTATTATCTTTAATCATGACCACATTCCGATGAGGATAGACAGGATGACCTTTGCCAAGCTGTTTGATTTCGTAAGGCAGTTCCCGCATTACAATGTGGGGTCCAATGCCGACCTTCCGATAGTCGGAGGTTCCATACTGAGCCATGATCATTTCCAGGGCGGCAATTATGAATTTCCTATGGCAAGGGCGGTATATGAATCGGAATTCGGGCTTAAGGGTTATGACTCGGTGCATGCGGGAAGGATCAAGTGGCCGTTGTCAGCCATAAGACTTCAGGGTAAAGACATTGATAAACTGGTTGACGCCTCGGATCATATCCTTACTGAGTGGAGAGCGTATTCCGATGAGGAGGCGTTCATATTTGCATACACAGACGAGGACGGCAAGAAGGTTCCGCACAATACCATAACCCCGATAGTCAGGATGAGGGGGGATCTGTATGAGATAGATCTTACGCTCAGGAATAATATAACCACAGACAGATATCCTCTCGGAGTATATCATCCCCATCAGGAGTATCATCATATTAAGAAGGAGAACATAGGTCTTATCGAGGTTATGGGACTGGCAATTCTTCCCGCAAGGCTTAAGAAGGAAATGGCGGCGCTTAAGGAAGCAATCCTTGAAGGAAAGGATTTAAGAGCGGATGAGCTTACTGCATCGCATGCCGACTGGGCGGAGCAGTGGTTGAAGAAATATGATGGAACATATAAGGATGATATTGACAGGATCATAAGAGATGAGATAGCAGAGGTATTCTCTCATGTCCTTGAGAATGCCGGAGTGTATAAGAGGGATGAGAAGGGTATTGCTGCATTCGACCGTTTCATAGCCTCACTGTAATAATTTTATTTTTGTAAACAAGGAGACAGAAGTTTGGAAAAGAACAGAAAACAGACAGATCTTTTTATGATTTTACTGTATGCCGTAATTGTCCTGTCAATGATAGCGTACGCGATCTTTTTACATAGAAGGATCCGCGATAATGTGAAGCAGGATGCCATGCAGATCACCTCGGAATACGCAGGTGTGCTGAATGCCGAAATGTCAGAACAACAGATCATGCTTAGGACTGTGGGGGAAATGATAAGCGGGGATGCCCTTTTTAATACCGATCCGCAGAATGAGCTTAAGAAGGCGTGCTCGGTTTCGGGATTTGATTATCTGTGCTTTACAGATGATTCGGGAACATGGTCTACCGCAGATGATCTTGATGTAAAAAGCATAATGTCTAATGAGGCTTACCTCGAAGCAAAGAACGGTTCGGCATCGGTCTCCGGAACTGCTGTTGAGATTATCAAGGGTGTTAAAGCCGTTACCATGTGTACTCCTGTATATTCGGACGGTGAAGTAAGAGGTGTTTTGACCGGCTGTATAACCGCAGACAGCGTTGGGAAGATGCTGGCTATGGACGTTAATACAAAGAGTGTTTTTATCCTTATAGATGATGAGACAAATGTACTTGGAATAAACAATGATTCAAAGTTTAAGGTACAGGGATATGATTTTAATACTTTTTTGAACAGATTCAAATATAAGAACAGGAAGGAAGCGGATAATATAAGGGCGGCACTGAAGGAGGGCGGTTTTGATTCTTTAAGGTACAGTTATTACGGCGAAGAAAAGTATCTGTCATATTATCCTTTTGGGATCAGTAACTGGTATCTTATCAAGTTCATTTCATATTCGGATGCCAGAGCTCCCTATTTACCCCTGTTTAACGGTTTTATCGTGATGTGTGTTGCTATCATCGCAGCACTTGTGTTCGCGGCATTTCTTATAAGAGGATACAGCAGTATCATTCTGGCGTTGGAAGAGAGTAACCAGAGATACGAGCGGTTTAACAAGGAAAAGAACTCCGTTACATATACATATAACCGTACTTCGCGTGCTGTTGAGCTCAACGGTGCGGTAGAGGAGATCTTCGGCAAGGAGTTTGCGAATCTGAAATCGGTAAATCTTATGACGCTTTTGGAAAAGCTACACCCGGAGGATCAGAATTTTGTAAAGGTGCTTCGTAAAAAGCTGGATAACGGAGAAAAACAGTTCGCTAACGAGATCAGGATCATGAACCCTGAGGGAGAATACGGATGGTATAAGATCAGCGGTATCTTATTCGGCGATAACGGCATTACGATCGTCGGCAACGTTCAGAGCTCGGATGAGGAGATCGACAGAGAACACGCGTTGAGAAGAAAAGCCGAGACAGATCTGCTTACGGGTCTTCTGAATAAGATAACAATGGAGGATTCGGTTAATGCTCTCATCAGCGAGAAACCGCATGGTGTGTATTATTTCTACATAATCGATCTGGATAATTTCAAGGAAGTCAATGATAATCTGGGACATGCGATGGGTGACACAGTCCTTGTTGAAGTGGCAGATAAGTTAAGGCAGATATTCTCTGAATTTGACCGGATCGGAAGGATAGGAGGAGACGAGTTCGCCGTACTGCTGAATGTTCCGGAGAATATGAACCTTTCCAACAATAACCTGGTGGAGATCAAGGCAAAGGCGATCAACAACAGCCTGAGAAATACCTACAGCGACGGTGATAAGAGAGTAAATGTTTCGGCAAGCATAGGTATCTCAAGATACGATGAAAACAACAGAGATTACGGCAGTCTGTATAAGAGTGCCGATGAGATACTGTATTACAGTAAGAAGCACGGAAAGGATCAGTACAATATATGTGATTCGACAGACGGTATGAAAGGAGAATAAGAATGTACTACAAACCTTCAGAATCAAGATATGAAAAAATGGAATACAGAAGCTGTGGTGAGAGCGGACTTAAACTGTCCGCTCTTTCCCTTGGCTTATGGCATAACTTCGGAGATACCGGAGTGTATTCAAACATGAAGAAGATGTGCGAAACGGCTTTTGATAACGGTATCACACACTTCGATCTGGCAAACAATTACGGTCCGGAGTACGGAAGTGCGGAAAGGAATTTCGGACAGATACTTAAGGACAGCTTCTGCGGATACAGGGATGAGCTGATAATCAGTACCAAGGCAGGTTATGATATGTGGCCGGGACCTTACGGTGATCATGGAAGCCGGAAGTACCTTATCGCGAGTATTGATCAGAGCCTTAAGAGAATGGGGCTTGAGTATGTTGATATTTTCTATCACCACAGACCCGATCCCGATACTCCGCTTGAAGAAACCATGGGGGCGCTTGCGCAGATAGTAAACAGCGGCAAGGCACTGTATGTCGGCCTTTCCAATTATAACGGTGAGAGACTAAAGAAGGCATCGGCACTGTTAAGAGAGATGAAGGTACCGTTTGTCATTAATCAGAACAGGTACAACATCTTTGACAGGACCATTGAAGAGAACGGACTTCTTGAAGCCTCCATAGAGGAGAAGAAGGGTATCATATGCTTCTCGCCTCTTGCGCAGGGACTCCTTACAGACAGATATCTTAAAGGGATTCCGGAGGATTCAAGGATAAGCAAGGACGGAAGATTCTTAAATGAGAAGAGCCTGTCGGGTGACATGCTTGCAAAGATAAAGGCACTTAACGATTTCGCAGCTGACCGTGGTGATTCCCTGAGCAGAATGGCTCTCAGATGGCTGCTTGACCGTGAGGGAATCACCAGCGTTATAATCGGTGCCTCCAAGAGCGAGCAGATACTTACCAATCTTGAGGTACTTGATTCGAAACCGCTGTCAGAGGATGAGCTTAGAAAGATTGATGAGCTCGCCGGTATGTGATGTACTGAATAGTTGCCAGGTTTATGCGAAAGTATTTCGATGAATCATGAAAATGAAACAGGATAAATAAAACAGGATAGTGTAAGGTAAGCCATAAAAACAGATTCTGAGAAGATTCACAAGGAGGTAAATATGGAATTAAGAACAGCAGCTTCACCAAAGGATGTTAGAAACTATGATACTGAAAGACTGAGAGAGGAATTCCTTATTGAGAAGGTTTTCTTCGAAGATGAGATACATCTCGTATACAGTCATATTGACAGGATAATTACAGGCGCGGCCATGCCGGTAAATGGTGAACTTAAGCTCGAGGCAGGAAGCGAACTGAGAGCCGGTTATTTCCTTCAGAGAAGGGAAATGGGAGTTATCAATATCGGCGGTGACGGAGTTATATCCGTGGATGGGAAAGACTATACCGTTGCGCACAGAAACGGAATGTATATAGGGATGGGCAGGAAGGATATAGTCTTTAGATCTTTAGATCATAATAAGCCCTCGAAATTCTATATTAACAGCGCACCTGCCCATCAGGAATACCCAACGGTGCTTATAAAAACAGAAGGAGAGGCAGATGAGGATTCGGTTGTTATCAAACCGGAGAATAAGAAGGAGCTTGGAAGCCCGGAGCTGTCCAATCGCAGGACGATCTGTAAGTATATCCTTCCCGGTCAGGTGGAGAGCTGCCAGCTGGAAATGGGAATGACACATCTCGAACCCGGCAGCGTTTGGAACACCATGCCGTGTCATACGCATGACAGAAGGATGGAAGTATATCTTTATTTTGAAATTCCCGAGGATGCTTTCGTAATGCATTTTATGGGTGAACCTACTCAGACAAGACATATAGTTATGAGAAATGAGCAGGCTGTAATATCACCGAGCTGGTCCGTTCACTCGGGTTGCGGTTCCAGAAATTATACATTCATATGGGGAATGGTAGGAGAGAATCAGGATTTTGATGATATGGATGATGTTGATAACCGCGATCTTATGTAATAACATTTAAACATATATTAAAACATTTCGAAGAAACTGCTTTACAGGCCGGGGAAACATTCCCTTGCTCTTTTTGTGCATAAATAACAAATTTAAGTAAATTAAATTGTATATAAGGTAAATTTGATGTAAATTAATGAATATTACTTGACTAATATGAACTAACTGATATAATTTACTTAAGTTAGCAATAACATTATTAATTTAAACCAAATAGGAGGCAAAATTATGAAGTTAAGAAAAGTATTGGCACTTTGTCTTGCGTCAGCAATGACGTTCTCACTTGCAGCCTGTGGCGGCGCAGCAGCCACAGCACCGGCAGAGGCACCTGCGCAGGCAGAAGCACCGGCAGAGACGGAAGAGGCAGCAGGAACAGAAGAAGTTGCTGCAGATGCTGTGGAGGCTCCCGCAGCTGAGTCGGCAGAATCAGGTCTTGCCTACAAGGGAGAGATCAATTTCATGCATTACTCAACATCAGAGGAAGCAGAGGGTAATGGAAGCTCAGACGGATTCCGTTCATGTATCGCGACATGGGAAGAGGCTCATCCCGATATCACATTGAATCAGGATGTTCTGGCCAACGCGGACTATAAGACGCAGATAGCTACCAAGGCTGCAGCAGACGATCTTCCGGATGTATTCCTGCTTCAGGGTATGAACACAGCCAACTGGGCAAAGCAGGGACTTGTCCTTGATCTTACCGATATCATTAAGTCATCACCTGATGCAGCAGGCTACAACATGGATCTTCTTGTTCCTTTTACAAGCGAAGGCAAGTATTACGCGATGCCTGCAGTAAGCGGCGGTACATGTACAGTAGTTATGTATGATTCAAATATGTGGAAGGAAGCAGGCTTTGACACATTCCCTACTACATGGGCAGATGTTGAGAAGGCTTCAGAGTACTTCAACGAGCAGGGTATCGATACCATAGCATTCGGTAACGGCGGACAGTGGCAGATGAACTCATGCTTCCTGTCATGCTTCGGCTATCAGTACACAGGAACAGAGTGGTTCGATCACATCATAGCAGGTGATGGACAGGCTTCATTCGCAGATCCTGATTTCATCACAGCTCTTGAGAAGACCAAGGCTCTGTTTGCAGATACCAAGATCTTTAACTCTGACTTTAATTCGGTAACAAACGAAGATGCACGTGAGTACTTCATCGCAGGTGATGCCGCAGCATTTATCGGCGGTAACTGGGATTACTCATATGTGGCAGAGACACTTAAGGCTGAGCCTGAGAAGCTTGAGGCTATGAAGATAGCTGTTCTTCCTGAGGGTGACGGTGCTACACATTATGAAAATATGCAGAATAACGGTTTCGGCTTCGGTCTTGCGATCAATGCAAAGGTAGCTGAGGATCCCGATAAGCTTGATGCATGTGTTGACCTTATCGAATATCTTGCAGGTCCTTCATTCGCTGAGTATGTAGGAAGCAAGTACGGTCTCGGCGGCTTCTACAAGGCTGATTTCGATACATCAGGTCTTAATTCATGGGATGTTGATCTTTATAATTACTCATATGTTGATAATAAGGCAGTTGCAATCTATGACTCATTCCTTGGCGGAGATGTATGGAATACCCTTAATCCGGGCCTTCAGGATCTGACAAGCGGAAAGACAGATGCTGAGAGCCTTGCAAAGGCAACACAGGAGGCATACGAGGCATTCCTTGCACAGTAATCCGGCTGTCTGTACTGTGAAATGATATAGAAAGCTTATAAGAAGGTCGTCCGGTATGTCCGGGCGACCTTCAAAAAAAGAAAAGGGTAATGGTAGGGTTATAAATATAAAGGAGGAAATATGCTGAATACGATAAGACCAAAGGGGAGAGTTATCTTTGCTTATCTGTGTATACCTGTCGCGCTGTTTATCTTTACGGTATTTGTTCCGCTGATAGCTGCACTGTATTACGGTTTCACAGACTGGAAGGGTGGTCCCGTTAAGAACTTCAACGGTATACAGAATTATGTACAGCTCTTTCATGATGATGTGTTCTGGCATTCGTTCGGAAATAATCTGTATCTGGTAGTTGCGTGTATCATCGGGCAGATAGGTATCGCTTTTATTATAGTCATGCTGATCAATTCGAAGCTTGTTAAGCTTAAAGGAATACACCGTACCTTCGGCTTCTTTCCGAGTACGATCTCGGCACTGTGTATTGGTTTTGTGTGGAAGATGATATATGACCAGAGAACAGGTCTCATTAACTGGTATCTGACTGAAGTACTGCATAAATATAAGAATATGAAATCCGCGCCGATATGGCTGGGCGGCGAAGCGGCTCCCATAATGCTCGTGCTTTCCATTCCGCTTATATGGCAGTATATAGGATACTACATGGTTATCATCCTTTCGGCGGTGGCTTCGATCGATACATCTGTCCTTGAGTCGGCGGAAATAGACGGAGCAACGGGCTTCCAGAGAGCGATTTATATAATTTTCCCTCTCATAAAGAATACACTGCTTGTATGTATCACGCTGTGCATAGCCGGTAATATGAAGGCCTTCGATTCCATCTATGCGATGACTGAGGGCGGACCGGGAACCTCATCAATGGTTATGGCGCTGTACGGGTACAATCAGTCGTTTAAGTCATCCAACTTAGGCTACGGTTCGACAATATCGGTCGGAATCTTCGTGCTCTCACTTGCTGTTATCGGCGGTTCGCAGTTCATTCTTAATTACTACATGACCGACAGTTATGACCGTGAAGAAAAGAAGAGGAAGAAGATCAGGGACAAAGAAGCAAGGATCGCAATGAAGAAAAGAATGAAGGGAGGAGCCTGATATGCAGAGTGATAACGGATCTCAGTTAATGGCCGTACAGGATAATTCAACCGGCACCAAGGTGAAGAACGGAATACTGGGCTGTGCGATAAATGTTGTGCTGTGGCTGTTTTCGGCAATGTGTATTTTCCCGCTTGTGTGGATGCTCTATTCTTCTCTTAAGAATAAGAGGGAATTCAACGCAAGCATAATAACTCTTCCTTCCAAGCCTACGCTTGATAATTACTTTAAGATATTCGCAAATAAGGATGCCAACCTTATGGGCGCTATGGGAAACAGTGTAAGGACGACATTGCTATCGGTACTGCTTATTGTACTGTTTTCGTTTATAGTCGGATACATACTTGCGAGAGTAAATTTCAGGCTTAACAGACCGCTGTACGTAATGTTCCTTATGGGTATGCTTATTCCCATACATTCGCTGCTCGTTCCTATATATATTATTTTCAACAGGACGGATATGGCGAATCAGTGGTATACACTGCTGTTCCCGTATGTTGCATTCAATCTTCCTGTATCGCTTTTCCTTGTTGAAGGATATGTCAAAGGCATACCGCTTGAACTGGAAGAGGCAGCGTCGATCGATGGAAGTGCTTTTTCAAGAACCATGTTTTCGATAATACTTCCGATATGTAAGCCGATACTTACAACAGTTGCGATAATAAACGTATTCAGCTGCTGGAACGAATTTTCGTTTGCTCTGGTTCTGATAAGCAATAACAAGGCTATCGCAACGGTTCCGCTTGCACTTAAGAATTTCACGGGACAGTTCACATCGGATTATCCCAAGATGATGGCTGCGATGCTTATCACAATGGCACCTGTGGTGATCCTGTATTTCATCTTCAGTAAGCAGATAATCAAAGGTATGGTAGCCGGTGCCGTTAAGGGATGACCGGTTATAGTGTAAAAGGTACAAAGTGATAAAGTAAGTCGGGGAACCGGGGGACGGTTCTCCGGCTCCTTTTTTATTGAACGGGATGACCGGCGGTACCGGAGAACCGTCCCCCGGTTCTCCGGCTCTTTTTTTATTGATCCGGATGACCGGCGGAACCGGAGAACTGTCCACTGATTCCTTCTTTTGTGCACTAATAACAAAATTAAGTAAAGTAAATTGTATATAAGGTAAAATTAAGGCGAACAGCGCAAAATAACTTGACTAATTCGTA
>JAEEGL011102103.1_pt1 | contig 12857 bp, 7 predicted proteins | sample 9134231 | NCBI WGS metagenome assembly JAEEGL01 (sample SAMN16246548, study PRJNA631951) | gut metagenome | biome: gut microbiome; feature: rumen; material: fiber-attached | host: Bos | place: Iran: Karaj | collected 2018-10
GATCAGCCGTATCCTGGAGGACAAAGGCCGGATCCAGTGGTTCGCCGCCAAATACTCCATGGCCCGGGACGCTTTCTTTATCGGCCGGGGACTGGACTATGCCATCTGCATGGAGGGCAGCCTCAAACTCAAGGAAATCAGCTATATCCATTCAGAAGCCATCGGCGCAGGGGAACTGAAGCACGGCACCATCAGCCTGATCGAAAACGGGACTCTGACCATCGGTGTCCTGACCCAGCCGGATCTTTATGAAAAAACGCTGAGCAACATGGCGGAGGTAAGGGCCCGCGGAGGATATCTGGCAGCTGTCACCAGCGATGGGCATTTTAATGTGGAAGACACGGCCAATTTTACATTTTACATTCCCCGGACGGATCCGCATTTTGCAGCCTCGCTGGCAGTGATCCCGCTCCAGCTGATTGCCTATTATCTGTCCGTGGCCAAGGGCCTGGATGTGGACAAGCCCCGGAACCTGGCCAAGTCCGTGACAGTGGAATGATCGTGTCATAAAAAATATAAGACCCCGGGTTTGTGCCAGTTGATTGACCTTGCCCGGGGTTTAATAGTATAATATTTCTGTTGGGCGTTTTGTTTTGGGTACCGCAAAACGGCCGTGACGTACAGAACAATAATTTTCCCAAGGAGGAGAATATGATGAAAAAGAAAAGACGGTATCTCAGCGGGCTGCTGGCCCTGACGATGGTCGTAAGCCAGCTGCAGATGGGCGGCGTGATCGCGGCGTTTGCGGAACCGGAAGATGTGGATCATGCCATCGAGGTCGTTCCCGGAGCCGAGACCACGGAATACGACGACGTCACCAATCTCGATGGCGGCTATGCCGTCTCGGTGGACGCCAGTGAGGAGAAGGCAGAAGGGGACGCGACGGAGATCAGCGTCAGCACCGGCACGATCCACTCGGAAGCGGACGATGAATCCAGATTCGATTGGGCCGGCGGCGCCTATGTGAATGCCGAAGGCGGGGACTATGCTGCCGGACTGAATGTCAGCGGCAACGTGGCGGCCTTGAGTGAGGATTTGTATGCTCTCGGCATCGTAGTGCAGTCCGACAACGAATATGCGTCTGAAGAAGCCACACCTGCCTCGGCGAGTGTTACCGTCAGCGCGACAGACGGGGCCAACGGCGATGTGACAGCTATTTCCGTTACCAATGCATTCGGAATTGATCCGGAAGCAAGTTACGGAGGCCAGACGTCTGTCAAGGTGGACGGGGATGTGGTTGCTACCGGCGGCAGCCAGGCTTTCGGTATCACTGCACAATCCGATTATGCCGGTTCCGTGACAGATATCAGTGTGGGCGGGGATGTGATCGCCCAGGCAATGGAAAATTCCGAAGATGCAGAACTCATTACAGGCATTGACGCCAGGGCAATAGCCGGCGGTACTGTTTCCGCGTCGGTGGACGGAAGCGTCAGCGCAGTCAATGATCCCAACTCGGGAACTACCTGGTCCACAGGCATACAGACCCTGGCGGAGAACAGCACTGTCGGAGTGACAGCCGGGGAAGATGTTGAGGCCCAGGGTGCTGTGGCCATCGGTGTGGCAGTGACGGATTACAAAACTGAAGCCCAGGACGGCGATGGCGAAGAAGGCGGAGAAACCGCTCCGGCAGTGGACGTGTCCGGCAATGTGACTGCCACAGGCAAGGCGGCCGTGGGCGTGGCGGCGGAAGCCGAAGGCGATGGCGCCGCGGCGGAAGTGCATGTGGGCGGCGACGTGACCGCCGACGGCCACTATTTTGCGGCGGGCGTTACGACGAGCGTTCCGGAACAGGCTCAGGAAGATCCCTTCGATGGCGGCGGGGATGGAGAGACTCCCGCATCGGTCATCATCGATATCGACGGAAAGGTCAGCGCCACCTCCGCCTATACGGCGACGGGTGTGATCACAAGCACCGATCCTTTAGCCCCCAAGGACATCCAGATCACCGTGGGCGGCGGCATTGAAGTGACCTCCACCCACGGGACGGAAGAATCAGAAACAGGCGAGGGGTCCGGAGAGGAAGGCCCCGGCGGTCCCGGCGGCGGAACCTCCCAGGAAGACAGCGAGCAAGAGGCTGAGTATTACGCCGGAGAGTTCCCGTACTCCCTTGGCAACCCGCTGGCAGCAGAAAGCGTCGGCGGCATCAACGTGATCAGCTTTATGGACAATGTCAGCATCACCGTGGAAGACGGCGGCATCACCGTCACCGCGGACGGGATGGCCAGTGACGAGGCCATTGTGGGCGGCATTATCACTGACAACCTGGCGGGCAATGTCAACATTGACGTGACCGGCAATGTGGAAGCCGGCATGGCCGGCATCATCCTTGCCGACGGTATCCTCACCGGGGAAGCAGCCGAAGAGTATTATGACGGCGAAGATATTCCTACCGGCGGCACCACCAGCATCAGCGTGCACGCGGTGGAAGAGGAAGATGACGCGGATCTGAAGGGCGGCCTTGTGGGCATCCTCGATATGCGCGGAGCCGATGAGAACGGGACGATCCCGACCACGGCCGACATTTTCGTAAACGGCACCATCAGCGGTGAAGTGGCCGGCGTTCTGGTGGCCGAAAACACAACGGAAGACAATTTCAAACTGACTGCCTGGAAGATCGAGCTCAACGAGCGCGGCAACGCGGTGGAGATCGAAGCGGATGATGAGGGAGAGCCCCAGGCCTTATCAGACGAAGGCGACGGACAGGACGGAAACGGCGAAGGACAGGACGGAAACGGCGAAGGACAGGACGGAAACGGCGAAGGCAGCGATGCGATGACGACGATCGCTACGGAAGCTACCAAGGCTATTGAGAAGTCCATCCTGTATATCATCAAGATTGAACAGCCCGAAGAGGGCGCGACCCTTTCTGCCACCGATGCGGAGGGCAAGGCGCTGTCGACCAGCCACGAAATGGAGGTTGCCAAGGAAAACGAGAGGGTCCTGCTGAAGATCGACCTGCAGGATGGCTTCGAAGTGAAGGGCGCCTACAACGGCAAGGGCGAGACAGTACCCCTGCTGAAGGATGAAGATGGCAACTACTATGTGGTCGTGCCGAAGGGCGGCGGCGTTTACCTGACGGCGGAAGTGGCGAAGATCACGGAGCCCGAACCCGAACCTGAACCTGAGCCTGAGCCGGAACCTGAGCCCGAACCCGAGCCTGAACCCGAGCCCGAACCTGAACCCGAGCCCGAGCCCGAACCGGAGCCCGAACCGGAGCCCGAGCCTACCCCGACTCCGACCCCGACCCCGGAGCCCGAGCCTACCCCGACTCCTACTCCTACCCCGAAGCCCGAGCCGACTCCTACCCCGGAGCCCGGGCCTACTCCGACTCCGACCCCGGAGCCCCAGCCGACCCCGACTCCGACTCCTACTCCGGATCCCCAGCCGATTCCCACGAATACTTCCAGTAGAGGCGGAAGCGTAGGCACTACACATTTAATGCAGGTGAATGGGACGTTTGAACAGCGTGTTGACGGCACATGGGTATGCAGATTCGCCAACGGAAAACTTGCGAAAAATCAACTGCTGATGCTTCCCTTTAATGGGACTTTCGGCAGCTATTACTTCGATGCCGACGGCAATATGGCTACCGGCTGGGTGGACTTCAACAACAGCCGCTACTATATGAATCCGGCTTCTGACGGGACGATGGGCATGTCCATGCGCGGTTGGCGGTTCATCGACGGCTTCTGGTATTATTTCTCTCTGGAAGACGGAAGGATGGCCACTGGCTGGCTCGATTGGAACGGCAAGCAGTATTACCTCAATCCTGATGCCACCTCCAATGAGCTGCCCTACGGCGCCCTGTATACAAATACCCTCACACCGGATGGCAGAATCGCCAATGAGAATGGCGAGGTGTATTGATTTTCATCCATCATTTACGGATACTCCTTTTCATTGATCCGTCAAAGTGATAATATAAAACTGTCCCGTACCGGAAGGACCGGCGCGGGACAGTTTTTTCATAGAGACAGCTTTTTTACAGGAACAGCCTGAAGGCGGGAGGCATTTCCCGTAAAAGAGAAACTGAAGGCGGGAGACATTTCCCGCACATATCAAAGACAGGAGACCGATATGACCGACAAATATGAATCCCCCCTTTCCCAGCGCTACGCATCCCAGTATATGCTGCACCTGTTTTCCGCGGACGTGCGGTCCCAGACCTGGCGCAGGATATGGGTGGCGCTGGCAGAAGCGGAAATGGAACTGGGGCTTCCCATTACGGAAGAACAGGTGGAAGAACTGAAGGAGCACATCACCGATATTGACTATGAGGTGGTGCGCAAACGGGAAAAGGAAGTGCGCCACGACGTGATGGCCCATGTCTATGCCTACGGGCAGGTGGCGCCCAAAGCGGCCGGGATCATTCACCTGGGGGCCACCAGCTGCACGGTGACGGACAACGCCGACCTGATCATTTACAGGGACGCGCTGCTGCACATCCGCAAGCAGCTCCTGAGCGTGATCAAGGGGCTTGCGACATTTGCGGACAAATACAAGGCGCTGCCGACCCTGGGCTATACCCATTACCAGCCGGCCCAAATGGTGACGGTGGGCAAGCGCGCCACACTTTGGATCCAGGACCTGGAGAGCGACCTGCACGAACTGGACTACGTGATCGGCTCCCTGCGGCTGCTGGGCTGCCGGGGCACCACCGGCACCGAGGCCAGCTTCCTGGAGCTCTTCGAGGGAGACGGCAGCAAGATTGACGAGCTGAACCGGAAATTCTGCGAGAAATTCGGCTTCCCGGGTGTCTTCGACGTGAGCGGGCAGACCTATCCCCGCAAGGTGGACAGCCGGATCCTCAACGTGCTGAGTTCCATTGCCCAGAGCTGCTACCGCATGGCCAATGACATCCGCCTGCTGCAGCACGACCGGCAGATCGACGAGCCCTTCGAGGAGAACCAGATCGGTTCCTCCGCCATGCCTTATAAGCGCAATCCCATGCGCTGCGAGCGTATCTGCTCATTGTCCCGCTATCTGATGGCAGATGCCATGAACGCGCCCATGACGGCCTCCGTACAGTGGCTGGAGCGGACCCTGGACGATTCTGCCAACCGCCGGATCAGCCTGCCGGAAGGCTTCCTGTGCGCTGACGCGATTCTGATCATTGCGGCCAATGTGGCCGGCGGCATGCGGGTCAATGAAAAAGTAATTGAAGCGGCAGTGAATGAGTACCTTCCTTTCATTGCGACAGAGAATATCATGATGGAAGCCGTTAAGCGCGGCGGCAACCGGCAGGAGCTCCACGAGAAGATCCGTGAATGCTCCATGATTGCTACCCGCCGCATGAAGGATGGCGAAAAATCCAATCTGCTGGACCTGATGGCGGCAGAGCCGGCCTTCGGCATGACGAGGGAAGAACTGGATGCAGTGCTGGAACCCTCAAGGTATATCGGCCGCTGCCCGGAGCAGGTAAGCCGTTACCTGGAGAAGCTCCGCCCGCTGCTGGAGGATGCGGAGGAATCCAAAGAAGAAATCAGCATCTGATGCTGCGGACGCTGCATGCGGAAAACTGCAGCCTGGAAAAGAAAAAGCGTCCGGGAAAAAAAGCGCAGCTGGGAAAAGAAGGCTCAACTGAGAAAAAATACAGCTGGGAAAAGAAAACACAGTTGGGAAAATGAAATTGCAGCTTCCGGAATGGTGCATATACGGACTGAATATGAGTAAATGAGCCATTCAGGCAGAAAAAAAGCAGTAAAAATTGAATTTTTGTAAATGAAATACGGACGAAATCCTTATATTACAAGGGTTCGTCCGTATTTTTCTTTCACATCTGAGGGATTTTTACGGAGAACATGGCGGATAATGCCGGATTCGTCCGTATTTGGTTTACATAATCAAAACAGGCTGACTGCCGGGCTCAGCAGATCGTTACCACGTCGGAGTTCTCAATTGCTTCTTCCGTGAGTTCCTGACCGATGCCCGGGCGGTCCGGGATATCGAAATATCCGTTGACCGGGGTGTAATTGTACTTACAGGTGGCAATGTTGTCCGGCAGCAGGGCAGAAGCATGCAGCTCATGAATGACAAAGTTGGGGATGACTGCCTCCAGCTGCAGGGCGGCCGCGGTGGAAATCGGGGAACCGCAGCAGTGGCCCTGGACGCCAATGTCATAGGTGTGTGCCATATCGCAGATCTTCTTGCCTTCCGTAATGCCTCCGCAGTTGCAGAAGTCAGGCTGAATCACCTGGACCAGGCGGTTCTCCAGGAAGGGACGGAAGCCCCAGCGGCTGTATACGCGTTCGCCGGTAGCCAGCGGGATATGCACATTGTCCCGGATCTCCCTGAACAGGTCGGGGTTCATGGGAGAAGTGGGCTCTTCATAATAGAAGCAGTTGAAGGGCTCAAGAAGACGGCCCAGCTGGATGGAAGTATTGGTATCGGTCAGGGCATGCAGTTCGATGATGATGTCAAGCTTGGGACCGCCGGCTTCCCGCATGGCAGCAACACGGTCGACAGCCATCTTCAGCTGGTCCTGCATCAGGATGCCGCGGTTGTTGCGGCCGTACCAGACGCCGTTTTCATCATAGGCAATGGGGTCCACCTTGATGCAGTCGAAACCGTCTGCCACAGCCTTGCGGGTTGCCTCCGCGTAATCCTCCGGTTTGGAGAGGTTGCGTGCCACAAGGCCCCAGTCAAACTGGAGCTGGGAAGCATAGGAACGAAGTTTTTTATTGGTTATGCCGCCCATGAGTTCATAGATGGGGCAGCCGAAATGCTTGCCTTTGATATCCCACAGGGCAATGTCGATGCCGGAGATACCGGCCATGATAACGCCGCCGTTGCCCATCCCCCAGAAAGTCTGGCGGTGCAGTTTGTTCCAGATCGCCTCGCTGTCCAGCGGGTTCATGCCGATGATGCAGGATGCGAAGTCAGCGCCCATGCCGTAACCTGCCTTCTGGGCAATGCCGTAGGCCACGCCGATCTCGCCGTAGCCGCTGATGCCTTCATCCGTATTGATGCGGACAATGATGGGATGCCAGGGGCCGGCTACGCCGATCTCACACTGCTCGCTCGGGGTTTTGAAAAGCTTGATAATGTCAACGCTCGTGATTTTCATAGGATCCTCCTGGGGAAGTGAATGCCTCAGCCAACCGGACTTAATCCGGGCTGAAAGAAATGAATTGATCTGCCGGTTTCCGTAACGGGAAACTCTGCAATCACCCTGATTTGTGCTATACAATTCGATCATAACTACATTGCATTAATAATGCAAGTTAAAAACAGAGACAGATAAGGTATTTCCTACGCATTTTTTAGTTGAAATCGCATATCGCGGATTGACAAAAACGACATGATCGGGTATATTTGATTACGTGATGAGTTAGCGATCAGGTGACGAACTACATGGGGCACCTGATACGGATAACAATCAGGAAAACACAGTTTTCCAAAAGAAACACCTAACACCTAACACCTAACACCATATAAGGAGGATGTTAAATGAAAATCACGAGCGTTGATTGTTATGTAGGTATCGGCAGCATTACCGGCGTTATCACTGTTAAGGTCAATACCGATGAAGGCATCTACGGATGGGGCGAGGCCGGCCTTGGCTACGGTTCCTGCACACAGGCTGCTTATGGCCAGTGCGTAGATTTCGCTAAGCTGATTATCGGCAAGGATCCGTTCAACACCGAAGAGATCTGGGCTGACTTCCATCGCCACACCTTCTGGGGCATGGGCGGCGGCGTAGTCGTCACCAGTGCTATGGCAGCATTCGATACCGCTTGCTGGGATATCAAGGGCAAGGCTCTCGGCGTTCCGGTTTATAAGCTCATCGGTGGTAAGACCAACCAGAAGCTTCGTGCTTATGCTTCCCAGCTGCAGTTCGGTTGGAGAAAGCTCATCCAGTCACAGCAGGCTCTTGGCTGCCTCTATGATCCGCAGGAATACTTCGATGTTACTGCTGAGGCATGCGCAGAAGGCTACGATGCAATCAAGGTTGACCCGGTATTCTTCCCGCTTGAGAGAAAGCCCATGGCAGAAGTTTTCCGTGATCAGGGCAACCAGGTTCGTGGCTGCTATCGCTACCATGATCTGAAGAGATCCGTTGAGCGTATCGAGGCTTGCCGTGAGGCTGGCGGCGATGATATGGACATCATCGTTGAGATTCACTCCCTGCTGGATGCCAACACCGCAGCTGAGCTTGGCAAGGCACTTGAGCATTGCCGTATCATGTACTACGAAGAGCCCACCAGCCCGGAGAATCCGAACAACTTCAAGCACATCAAAGAGAAGTGCAACCTGCCGCTGGCTACCGGCGAGAGAAGCTACACCAGACATGGCTTCCGTCAGTTCTTCGAGGATCGTACCCTCAATGTGATTCAGCCCGACCTTTGCAACACCGGCGGCATCACCGAGACCAAGAAGATCTGCGATATGGCTAACGTTTACGATGTGGGCGTTCAGATCCATGTCTGCGGCGGCCCGATCGCTACCGCAGCTGCTCTGCAGGTTGAAGCTACCATTCCGAACTTCGTTATCCATGAGGAGCACAATGCTAACCTTTGCGACGCTTGGAAGAGAGCCGGCAAGTACTTCTACGAGCCGAAGAACGGCTTCTATGACATTCCGGAACTTCCGGGTATCGGCCAGGAAATGAGCGAAGAGTACATTGCTACCGCTAAGTTCCACACCGAAGTTAAGTAATCAAAATATTAACTGAGTCAGTAAACGGGACCATCTCCTTTCAGGTGGCCCTGTTCTCTGATTAATAAAACACATGAGAGTATAGGAACAATATATGGCAGGAAAGATCAAAAAAGTATCCGTCGTAGACCAGGTTGCAGACGAGATTAAAAAGGAGATTGTAAACGGCGTCTGGAGCGAAGGGGATAAAATCCCTTCGGAAGGCGAGTTTGCGGAGTCTTTTGGCGTAAACCGCCTGAGTGTGCGCCTGGCGCTGGAAAAGCTTAATACCCTGGGACTCATCGAGACCCGTGTAGGAGAAGGATCTTTTGTCAAACGCATGTCTCTGGCGCCTGTATTCAATGAGCTCGAAGGCTTTTATAATGATGGGGAGAGTAATCTCGACATCATGCAGTTCCGTTATCTTTTGGAGAGCGACAGCCTTCGCCGGGCGGAAAAATTCGCAACGGATGAGGAAAAGCAGAAACTGCAGCGGAAGCTTCAGGAATATAACGACAGTCTCACCAGCCTCTTTGAAGAACCGGACAATGAAGAACGGCTGAACCGTACGGTAGAATCGGATTTTGCTTTCCACTACCAGATCGTAAAGATGAGCCATAACCGTCTTTACGCGGATCTCTACTATATGATCCGCCGGCTGGTGCTTCGTCACATGGCTACACAGGTAGGACCCCGTTCCCGTATGCTGAAGGAAAGAGGATATGATGCCGTTTACAAAAACGAAGGCCATCAGCGTATGTATGATGCGATCATCAGCGGGGATGATTCGGAGATCGAAGATATCTGCAGCCAGATGGTAGGCATCTATACCCAGGATGAGCTGAAGGATTACGAAGGAAGTACTTTAGAGACAACCCTCTTATAACCTATCTTTTCCTATAACCCCGAAAAGAATAATCAAAAAAGCGCAGGGAGTCCTGCGCTTTTTTGTGTTCCTAAATATTGCTTTATGATTGCATTTTCAGGGCCGCATGAGTGAATTCCAGGGACCGCAGCCCCGCTGCATTTATGATCGTCAACAGATTATTTCACCTGGAACAGAAGCTTCTCACCGGCGAAATAGCGCTTCAGCTCGGCTACCGTCATGTTCATGGTATTTTTGACCATATCCAGTGTCATGCCTGCGCGGTGGGGCGTCATGGAGACATTGTCCATTTTGAGGAACGGACTGTCTGCCGGCACCGGCTCGTCCCAGAATACATCCAGGGCAGCTCCGCGGATTTTTTTGGTCTGCAGGGCATCCAGCAGGGCCTGCTGGTCTACCAGGCCTGCGCGGGCGGTATTGACAAAGACGGCATTGGGCTTCATCATGGCAAAGTCCTTCGCGCCTACAATATTCCTGGTGGAATCCGTCAGCTGCAGATGCATGGAAATAATATCGGAAGTGCTGAGCATTTCCTCCAGGGAAACAGCCCGGACGTCTTCCGCTTCAATCCGTTCCGCCGGCACATAGGCATCATAAGCCACGACCTCTGCACCGAAGCCCTTGCGCAGGCGCTTGGCCACGGCACGTCCGATAGCCCCGAAACCATAGAGACCGACCCGGAGATTGCAGAAAGCAGCATTGGTGCTGTCCTGGTAAATGTCATTTTTCTCCCATTTACCCTCGAGGAGAGAGCGGTTGCCCCGGAGAATGCCGCGGGCTTCCACCAGCATCAGGGCCACGGTCAGGTCCGCCACCGGCTCGGCCAGGCGGGACGGTGTATTACATACAATGATGCCGCGCTTTTTTGCCGCTTCTACATTGCAGTTTTCCACTCCGGAGCGCATGATGTAAACCAGTTTGAGGTTCGGGGCGGCTTCCAGCATTTCCTCCGTCACGCCGCAGAAGCTGGTGAGAAGCAGTTCTGCGTCTGCAAGCTTTTCCTTCAGCTCAGGGGACATCTTAATCCAGCCTTCGGGACCTTCTTTTTCCAGTTTTTCGTTGAATCGCGCCGGCTCGTCCATATTCATATGGTTATAGTCCGTCACATACTCCCATTCAAAGTCCGGAAGGTCCTTCCATTTATATTCCTGGTCGCGGAAGCCTTCTTCGGAAAATTTGGACAGGGGATCGGTGAGGATAATGGCTTTCATTCTTTTCATCTCTCTTTCTTGCATTAAGCTGTTTGGTTTCTGCTCGTCTGCGCTGCTCAGTTCCAGTCGTTCTGCCGTGCGCGGCGCAGTTTCCATTCTTTAAAATAGTTTTCCAAAGCGTCCGAGTGAAGGGGACGTATCATGCGGTCCTCGCCCTCCGAGACGGGACGGGGAAGCCCCAGCGCATCGGCACAGAGAGCGGATTGGCCCAGCACAGTGGATTCGCGGAATCCTGCGGGAATCCTGACAGGCATCCCGGTGAGATTGGCCACAGTCTGCGCAATGACAGGTGAAACCAGGCCGCCGCCGACGCCGATCAGGCAGTCCGGCATCTGCGGGTCGATTTCTTTGTGGCGCTGTATACAGAGCGCAATGCTCATGCCGATATTCAGCGAGATGGCATGGAAGAAATCCTCCCGCCGGGTTTCCGGGTTCATGGGATTCAGCATGACAAAGCCGCCTTCAGAAGTAGGACGGTCCACATGCATGCCGTTCATGAAAATAGCGTGCAGCATGGGCAGTCCCCTTTCGGGAAGCCCCAGGCGGACCGCGTCCTCATCGAGTTCCCGGTAGCTGAGATCGGGGAGAAAGAGATCCTTGAACCGCTGCAGGGTAATGCCGCAGCTGAAGGTATTGACTTCTGTCATAAACTGTCCGGGAACAGCGGTAGGGCTGATCCAGCTGTGGTCAACCACACGGAAACTGTCGCTGATGCGGACACATGGGCTGGATGTGCCGGAGACCATGACAATGTCGCCGGCTTTGACATTCCACGGGATCAGAGCTGCCTGGGTATCGGCGGTGCCGGTGATATAAGGCGTTCCTTCCGGAAGCCCCATTTTGTCGCAGACTTCAGGACAAATCGTTCCAAGCACAGTGCCGGCAGCAGCCAGCGGGGGAAGAATCGCGGGACTGATCCCCATCATGGCGCAGAGCTCCTCTGACCAGGTATCCCTTACAGGATCATAAAGCGCGGAATGCATGGACTGTGCCCGCTCCCAGACCAGTTTCCCGGTCAGCGCAAACCCGACCCAGTCACTGACGGAAGTAATGTGTGCCGTCTTTTCATAGACTTCGGGATCCAGTACCCGTGCCCCCATCATTTTAATGCCGGAATAGATTGCGCTCTTTTCAAGGCCGGTCAGCTGGTGAATCCGCTTCCAGTCCAGCTCCTGCATATAGGCCTCACCGCGGCGGTCGCCGTTGGTATATCCTGCCAGCGCCTCTCCGTTGATGTCTGTCAGGACAATGCCTTCGCGGAAAGAGGTCGCCGTCAGGCCGAGTATATTCAGGCCGCCCGAGGAAAATGCCACCTGCCGCACAAGGCCGGTGATGGTTTCCAGCATTTCCCCCGGGAGGAAATACTGTGCCCGCGGGGCGCGCAGATCCGAGTAGATCTTTGTTTTATCCCGTTCAATCGTAAGAATCTTTCCGGTGACTGCGTCCACCGCCGCAACACGGATGCTGCCGGTTCCGATGTCAACAATCAGATATGCGTTTTTCATAAGCTTTAGTCCTTATCCTGAATAATAGATGAAGCCGGAGATTAAAACACACGTTTCCGGACGCGGCACGGTACCCTGCTTCGGTCCGCGCTCGCGTGGCCATGAAAGCGCCCCACCTGCCCCCACGCTCACGCGGACAGGCTTGCAATCCGTGCCGCTGTCTTCTGAAGGAATCAGGCGTGGGCGGAAGGCGGAGACTCGGAACCGACTAAAACGTGCAGCGTTTTCCGGAGGTTCCGGGGATCTGCCGTGTCCGGGGTCCCGCGCCGTATGGTTCAGAAACGGATGATTTACAAAAGCGGTTTAATAGGAATTCGAGCCCTTGGCGTCAGCTTTTTTCTGTCCGTAGGTCTGGAAGCGTACGAACACCTTTTCCATCTGCTCCCGGGTGAGGACATTCATCTTGCCTGCGCACATGCACTGCCACTGGGTCTTGGCCAGAGATTCCAGACTGCCTGCCAGATTGAACGCTTTTTCAAGATTGATATGGAAAGCGATCAGGCCGTGGTTGCCTAAAAGGACCGCGCGTCCTTCCTTGCAGGTTTCAATCGCCAGCTCAGCCAGCTCGGGAGTGCCGAAGGTGGTGTAGGGCGCCACGGGAATCAGGTCGGTTCCGGA
>JAEEGL012020305.1_pt1 | contig 12857 bp, 7 predicted proteins | sample 9134231 | NCBI WGS metagenome assembly JAEEGL01 (sample SAMN16246548, study PRJNA631951) | gut metagenome | biome: gut microbiome; feature: rumen; material: fiber-attached | host: Bos | place: Iran: Karaj | collected 2018-10
CATCCTTGTAAATGACAAATGGAACCTTATTGACTACGAGTGGACCTTTGATTTTCCGGTGCCCCTGGGCTACATAATATACCGGGCGTTGATGGTTTACATTAATTTCACTCCGGAAAGGCGTAAGATCTCTCGGCAGGGGATTTTTACGGATCTGGGCTTTTCCGAGAGAGAGCTTAATGCCTTCCGGTCCATGGATGCTCACTTCTATGACTATGCCTTAGGTGTCGACAATGAATACGTTTCCGCCCTCAAGAGCCGGGTGGACATGAAGAAGGCCTTTAATGATGCTTTGGCCAACGACTATGCCAAGGTTTACTTTGACCGGGGTAAGGGCTTTAATGAGGAGGATACGGCAAAAGTGCCCCGCCATGAAGACATGTGCGGCTGCCTCATCGAGCTGGATATCCCGAAAGACGTGGTAAGTATCCGCATCGACCCGGTGGAGAAGCCCTGTCTTATAAGCAATATATTAGCCCTGACGGAAATGGGCTACTCCCTTGATTTTAGTGTTAACGGCCGGGATGCGGGAGACGGCAGGTGGATATTTGACTCTGATCCCCAGATTATTTTCTCCTGCGTCAGCGGGCATTTTAAGCTTTATATGTCCATTTCCCATCACGGCAGGGACATTTTCAAGGTCTTAACCGACACCGCCAGGGAGAAGGACAACCAGGTAAACCGCTACAACGAGCTGGTGACTGCGGTTAATAATAAGGGGTCTATTCCCAGGCGGGTGGCCAGAAAGATCAAACGCAGCATCCTTGGTGTTTTCGACCGTCCGGGCAATGGGCGGACAGAAGAAGATCAGGCTGCAGGCGGCATCAGGAAGTTTAATTTTGCTGTTGTTGTGGACGCTTCCCGGATCGACGAGGAGAGGCTGAAATTTACCATGTATTCACTGGCCTGCCAGACCTACAGGCCTTATGATATCAGGTTTTTCGGGGGTTCCTGCGAGCCGGAGGAAGTAACGGCCTGCATGAACGACTACATTAAGTCCTCCAACGCCGACTATTACGTGCTTTTGAAATGCGGCGACGCCCTCTCAAACGACGCTCTCTACATTTTAAACGAATATGCCAACAACTACAGGCCGGCGGCCATTTACAGCGATGAGAAGCGGTTCAACTTGTCTATAGGCGACTCTCATGCTACAATCTTTAAGCCTGATTTTGCCATAGATACCCTGCGCTCGAGCAATTATATCGGGGCTTTCGGCGTTTTCGAAAAGGGCTTTCTGGAGGAAATGGACGGCATAAATGAGGACCTCCACGACGAGTATATTTACGACCTTTTCCTGAAGGCCTGGAAACGGGACGATGTGGGACATATTCAGGAGATCTTGCATTATGCCAGGGTTGATGCCGTAAGGAATTACGATGAGGAATTTGAGGCCTTGAAGGCTCATGTTAAGGAGGCCGGGCTGCCGGGCGGCTATGTGACTACGGATATTCCCGGGATCTACAGGCCCAGACTGGAAGTTCAGGGCGAGCCCCTGGTTTCCGTTATCATTCCCAACAAGGACGGGGCGGATCTGCTCAGGAAATGCATTGATTCCATTGAGAATCTCAGCACCTACAAGAATTACGAGATCATTATCATTGAGAATAATTCCATTACAAATGAGATCTTCGATCTATATGAGGAATTGAAGAAGCGGGATAATATCCGCATCGAGACCTGGACTAAGGGCTGGAATTACGCGGCTATCAATAATTTCGGCGCCGGCCTGGCCAAGGGAGATTATTTGCTCCTTCTTAATAATGATATTGAGGTTATTACCCCCTCATGGATTGAGGAAATGCTTGTCTTTGCCCAGAGAGAGGACGTTGGAGCTGTTGGGGTTAAGTTATATTATCCGGACGGGGCCATCCAGCATGCCGGGGTTATAGTTGGCGTGCGGGGTGTTGCAGGGCATTGTTTCCATGGCCATCCGGGAAATAACCGGGGTTACATGAACAGGGCAGTTTCCGTTCAGAATCTAAGCGCTGTAACGGCGGCCTGCATGATGGTTAAGAAGAAAGCATTTGTGGAGGCGGGTTCATTTAATGAGGGATACGCTGTGGCCTTTAACGATGTGGACCTTTGCCTGCGTATCGGAAAGGTCGGATATAATATAGTATTTACGCCCTATTGCGAGTGCTATCACCATGAATCCGTTACCAGAGGTCAGGATACGGAGTCGGAAGAGAAGATGAAGCGTTTCGCCGGGGAGGTTAACCGCTTTAATCAGGATTGGGGCTCATTTTTGGCAAAGGGCGACCCCTATTACAATAAGAATCTCTCCCTGGATACGGATAATTTCGACGATGCGGACTATAAAGGATTATGATAAATGGATGTTTCTGTTGTAATCCCCACTAAGAACGGGGGAGCCCTGTTTGACAAGGTTTTGGACAGGGTTTATTCACAGAAAACTAAATATACGTACGAGGTGATCTGCGTGGATTCCGGGTCCAAGGATGGGACTTTGGATGTTATCAAGAGCCACGGGGCTTTGCTTTATCAGATAAAGCCTGAAGATTTTGGACATGGCAAGACCAGGAATTTCGGGGCTTCCAAAGGGAACGGAGAGTTTATTGTCTTTATCACCCAGGACGCCCTGCCCTACAATGATACCTGGCTTGAGTCCTTTATAGATGCCATGAAGCTGGATGATAGAATTGCCGGGGGCTTTGGAAAACACTACCCCTACCCGGACTGTAACCTGCCGGATAAGGTGATGCTTCGAAATCATTTCGCAAATTTCGGCGAGGATAATCATATTTTCGAGCTGACTGATGACCGCCGGGATGAATATTTTAATGATGAGGGATACAGGCAGTATCTCGCATTTTTCTCGGATAACAATTCCTGTCTTAGGCGGAGTGTCTGGGAGAAGATCCCCTACGACGACGTGAATTTCGCCGAGGACCAGTTTTGGGCCAGGAAGATCTTAGAGGCGGGCTATAAGAAGGTTTACTGCCCCTACGCCGGTGTTTACCATTCCCATAATTACCCCTTGAGGGAGTATTTCGGGCGTTACTTCGACGACTTCAAGGCGGTTTACAGTGTGTATGGAAGTCAGTTATGCCATAATCGTAAGGAGTTCTGGGCGGGGATTAAGAATTCCACCAGGGCGGACTGGGGATTTATACGGCGGGAGCCTGTGGGCAAGAAGGCTAAGATTTACTGGGCTTTTTATGCGCTGAGGAGAAATATTATTAGGTACAGGGCCGGAGTTAAGGCTGTGAAATATTTTCATGTGTCTACTGAAAAACAAAAAATAATGGATAGAAAATATTCCCAGCAGTTACGCATGCGTTCAAGCTGATTTTTTAAAAAAGGAGACAGGGGACGGTTCTCTGTCTCCTTCCGGAAACCATTGAAAATACTGAATTTTTAAAAGGAGACACAGAACCGTCCCCTGTCTCCTTGAGGTAAAATAGTTGAGTAAGGGAATTAAGAAGGTCATTCGGTCGTTTTTCAATAAAAGAGGATATGAGATAGTTAAGGTGGAGGGCCCAAGGCCGCCCAGGCCTGAGTCGGATAAGAAGGACATTTTGTTTGAAAATGGCTATATCGTGGATTCGGCTAAGGTGGACTTTTGCCGGGAGGACTTTGATAATCGGGATAAGTCTTACGTGACGGTAAATTGGGTGATTCCCCAGCCGGGGATCGGTTCCGGGGGCCACATGACCATTTTCCGCACCATTGACCATATAGGGCGGCTGGGCATTAAGAGCAAGATCTACTGCTTCGGCGGTGACGGACTGGCTACTTCCGCGGGCTTGCGGGATTTTGTGAAGCAGTACTATGACGTGGACTTAGCCCACAATGAGATCTATCCGGACGTTTCCATGATGGGTTATGGGGATGCGGTGATTGCTACATCCTGGAATACGGCCTATGCTGTGCACAATTTCAATAATTGCATTTCCAAGTTTTATTTTGTACAGGATTTTGAGCCCTTCTTTTACGGGGTGGGTTCCTACTATTATTTTGCCGAAAATACCTACAAAATGGGCTTTCGGGGCATTACTGCGGGCTATTGGCTAAGGGATAAACTGCGGGACGAGTACGGAATGGAGACTTTTGGGTTTAGATTTGCTTATGATAAAGAGTTATATAAGCCCCATGTAAAAGAAGATGACACGGACCGTGTTTTATTATATGCAAGGCCTTATACGGACCGCCGGGCATTTGAGGTGGGTGTCCTTGCATTAGAGGTTCTGGCTAAGAGGCGTCCGGATCTGGAGGTTGTATTTATCGGCCAGAAACTGGATGATTACAAGTTTAATTTTAAATATAGGGATTTGGGGATAGTGGATATCCGGGATTTAAGCGCTGTTTACGGCACTTGTGATATGTGCCTGGTGCTGTCTGCAACCAACCTGTCCTTGCTGCCCATGGAGGTTATGGCCTCCGGGTCCGTGGTTGTTAGCAATGTTGGGCCAAATAATGAGTGGCTTTTAAATGATGAGAATTCGGTTCTGGTGGAGTGTGATCCGCTGGTAATTGCCGATAAATTGGATTATTTGCTGGGCCATAAGGAAGAGTTGGAGAAGATCAAGGCCAATTCGAGAAAATATATTGAGAATATTACCTGGGATGAAGAACTGGCTAAAGTGGCTGACTTCATCAAATCCTGTGTGGACAAGGACGTCCGCGCCATTAAGGAGTAGTTTTTAGAAATGTTAGACCTTTTATACGGGTTTTTCGTAAAACCCATAGAGCTTGTTGTTGAGATCATTTTTTCTTTGATGTACCGCATTTTCGGCAATGCGGGCATCGCCATAGTTTTCGTTAGTATCGTCATCCAGCTTCTGGTGCTGCCCATGTACAAGCGGGCCGACGCATTGCAGGATGCGGAGAGGGCTAAGCAGAAGGAAATGAAGCCCTGGGTGGACCATATCAAGAAGACCTTTAAGGGGGACGAGCGCTTTATGATGCTGTCCACCTACTATAGGGAAGTGGGGTACAGCCAGCTTTCTTCAATTAAGAGCTCACTGTCCCTTCTTTTGCAGATCCCGTTTTTCATCGCGGCGTATAATTATCTGTCGGGACTAAGCGTGCTTAAGGGTGCGTCCTTTTTGTGGTTGGGGGATCTGGCGCTGCCGGATGCTACGTTTACTGCGGGTTCCATCGTGATAAATATACTGCCCATACTCATGACTATCTTTAATATAATCTCAGGAATAATCTATACAAAAGGCTTTCCGGTGAAAGATAAGGTACAGACTTATGGACTGGCTCTTATCTTTCTTGTGGTGCTCTACAACTGTCCCTCAGGGATGGTTCTCTACTGGACCCTTAACAACCTTTTTTCTTTACTCAAAAACGTCTTCTTAAAAATTTTAAGGAGACAGGGGACGGTTCTCTGTCTCCTTCCGGAAAGCGTTGAAAATACTGAATTTTTAAAAGGAGACAGAGAACCGTCCCCTGTCTCCTCGGCCCCTGTCTCCTTGTTCAATCTAGCATCTGTTGTCCTGACTATCCTGTTAGGCTTTATTATCCCCTTATCGGTGGTGGTGACGTCCCCCACGGAGTTTGTGTCGACGAATTACTCACCCCTTGGCCTGGTGCTAAGGACGGGGGTGGTGTATGCGGGCATTATTCTCCTGTGGATCCGGATATTCTACATGCTGGCAAAGGACAAGGGTAAGAAGATCTTGACCTACGCCATGGCCATAATCACCGCCATCGCTATAGTTGATTTCTATGTCTTCGGCAGGAACTACGGCACCATGTCCGTCTTCCTCCAATACGACACGGAATTCGTAAACCCGCTGAACACCAAGCTTCTAAGCATTGGTCTTATCCTCCTTGTAGGAGGGTTGGTTTTTGTTATAATGAAATGGAAGCCGGTGATTATGAAGAGGGCCTTCCAGATCTGCCTGCTTACGGTCGTGGTCCTGGTAATCTACGACGGGGTAGGTGTATCCGCCAAAGCCCCAATTTTCAAGACTTCATACACCGACACCAAATACGAGAAGATCCTGCCCCTTAGCAAAAAGGGCAAAAACGTAATAGTGATTATGCTGGATAGGGCCATCGGGGCTTACGTCCCCTACCTATTTGCGGAGAAACCGGAGCTTGAGAAAATGTACGACGGCTTCACCTTTTACCCAAATACCCTGTCCTTCGGCACCACCACCAATTTCGCCACACCGGCCCTTTTCGGCGGTTACGAGTACATGCCCATAAAAATCAATGAGCGCAAAGACGAGTCCCTAAAGGACAAGCAAAATGAGGCATTATCCGTTATGCCCCGCATTTTCCTTGAAAATGATTATAAGGTGGTAGTTACTGACCCGCCCTATGCGGGATACCAGTACACCCCGGATATCTCGGTATTTGATAAATATAAGACCCAGGGCAAGGGCCTGGACGCCTACGTTCTTGACGGGAAATATGCAGGTGAGACCGGCAGGATATTTGCCCCGTCTTACGAAAAGAAGCAGCAGCGAAACTTTATTTATTACAGCTTAATGCGGATGGCTCCGGCGGCCTTACAAGGCAAGATCTACGACCACGGAGACTATTTCCTGAGTGAGGAAATTGCCGAATCCACGGCTGCCAGCCGGCTTTTCCTGGACTGCTATACAGTCCTGGAAAGCCTGCCACAGATCACGGACATCAAGGATGACGACAGCAAGAATTTCCTTATGATGCAAAATGAGACCACCCACGAGCCCCAGGTGCTTTCCAAGCCGGATTATGTGCCCTCGGTTTTTGCGGTTAAGACCGAGGAATACGAGAACAATCATGTCGTGGACGGCCGCCTTTGCGACATCCATGAGGAGATCCAGCAGAGTCACTACGACGTAAATATGGCAGCCCTGCTGAGACTGGGAGACTGGCTGGAATACCTGAAAAAAGAAGGTGTTTACGATAACACCAGGATCATTATTACTTCGGATCACGGCCGCCAGCTGGTGAATTTCCACGACTGGGTGGTTGACGACGGGGTCCACCACTGGATAGACATTGAGTCTTACAACCCCTTGCTTTTGGTCAAGGACTTTGGAGACACGGGATTTAAGACTTCGGATGAATTTATGACAAATGCTGACACCCCCACACTGGCCACGGCCGGGTTAATTTCCGGGGCTAAGAACCCATTTTCGGGGAAAGTCATTTCCAACGAAGATAAAAATGGTGATCTCTACGTCACCACTTCGTGGAACTACCAGCTGGACAAGGGGGACGGCTATACTTTTGACACCGAGGACGGAGACTGGTATCTGGTGAAGCGGAGTATGCTTAAACCCAGCGACTGGAAGTGTTTAGGCAAGAGGATTGATAATGGCAAATGATGATATTTGGACCCGGATCAAAAGATGTGGTTCCATCAAGGGAGTATGTGATAAGATTAGAGTTAAATTGAGGCAGAGGCGGGCTATGCAATCTTACGGCACTGCCGGCTTTCCCACGGATAAAGAGAGGGAGGAGCTGGCTGGGCATAAGTTTGCCTACATGCCGAAATTCAGTATCCTGACCCCGCTTTATAATACGCCCGAGGACTTTTTATATGAGATGATAATGTCGGTCCTGGGCCAGACTTACGGAAATTTCGAGCTTTGCCTGGCAGATGGGTCTGATGAGCGACACGCCTATGTTGGACGGGTTTGCAGGACTTTGGCTGAGAAGGACGGACGTATCAAGTATATCAAGCTTGAGAAAAATGAGGGTATCTCCGGCAATACCAATAGGTGTTTTGAGGAGTCAGACGGGGCTTATATAGGCCTCTTGGACCACGACGATGTCCTTCATCCAAACGCCTTGTTTGAGTATGTTAAGGCCATAAATGAGAAAAATGCGGACTTTCTCTACTGCGACGAGACTACCTTTAACCGCGGCGATATCGACCACATGCTGGTGACCCATTTTAAGCCGGATTTCGCCATTGATAATTTGAGGTCCAACAATTATATCTGTCATTTTACCTGTTTTAAAAGGGATCTGCTTAAGGGTATGGAGCTCTTTCGCCCGGACTTTGACGGCAGCCAGGACCACGACATGGTGCTGCGGCTTACGGCTAAGGCAGAGCATATTGTCCATGTACCCAAGATCTTGTATTACTGGCGGTCCCATGCAGGCAGCGTGGCGGCTGACCTTTCGGTGAAGTCCTATGCCGTGGATTCGGCCATCCGGGCTATTAAGGACCATTTGAAAGAGTCCGGGCTGGAGTACGATGATGTCGTTTCCGTCAAAGAAGTTTTGACTCATTATCATATAAAGTATAAGATTAAGGGAGACCCCCTTGTGTCCGTAATCATTCCCAATATGAACCATTTGGAGGACCTTAAGCGGTGTATTGACTCGATTCTGGAGAAGTCGACCTACGGGAATTTTGAGATCATTGTTGCGGAGAATAACAGCGACTGCCCGGACATTTTCGACTACTATGAGGAAGTGGTTAAGGACTCCCGGATCCGTGTGGTATACTATAAGGGAGAATTTAATTATTCGGCGGTTAATAACTTCGCCGCAAATGAGGCACGGGGAGAGTATTTTGTACTCCTGAACAATGACTGCCAGGTCATTTCTCCTGACTGGATCCAGGAAATGCTTATGTTTGCCCAGAGAGAAGACGTGGGGGCTGTGGGAGCCAAGCTTCGTTACCCCGACGGGTCCATCCAGCATGCGGGAGTGATCCTTGGTCTGGGGCCTGATCGGGTGGCAGGACACATTTTCTATGGCTTTCCCGGGGATGCCTGGGGTTATATGGGCAGGATGACTTACGCCCAGAATTTAAGCGCTGTAACCGGGGCATGCCTAATGGTGTCGGCTAAGCATTTTCGAGAGGTTTCGGGCCTTGACGAGACCTTTAAGGTTGGTTTAAATGATGTGGATTTCTGTTTGAAGCTGAGGCTTCTTGGGCTGCTTAATGTGTGGACTCCATTTGCGGAGCTTGTGCATTATGAGTCCAAGTCCAGGGGCTTTGAGGATACTCCTGAGAAGGCTCAGCGTTTCGCCGGGGAAGTGACGGCTTTTAAAGATAAATGGGGAAGTGTGTTAGCGGCGGGAGACCCCTATTACAACCCGAATTTATCACTTGATTATCAAGACTGTAGGTTAAAGGGATGAAAAAAACTCTGGAAAAGATTTTCTCACGGCTCTTTATGGTTGGGATTGCGATATTGCTGCAGATCCTCTGGATTTGTGCGGCCTTGTTTATCCTCAGCCGTTTCTATACCTTCATAAACATCATTTTTATGGTCTTAAGCGTCATTATGGTTTTCAGGATGCTGATCAAATGGGACTATAATCCTTCTTATGTACTGGCCTGGGCGGTGCCCATGCTTGTATTTCCTGTGTTCGGGTTAGCTATTTATTTTCTCTTCGGAAGGGCGAGTTTGACTCATAATAAAAGGAAAAGGTACGCGGAGATTAACAAGAAATATTTAGGTTATATGTCTTTAGGCAAAGTGGGTAATGGGGACGGTTCTTTTTACCCACAGTTTACGTATAAAGATGAACAGAATGATAATTATGGGCAGAAAGAACCGTCCCCATTACCCAATATGGATGAGTCTGCGCTCTGCCAGACCAATTATATTACCAAGTGGGCGGGGTATCCGCTGTGGAAGGACACCTATACCAAGTATTATGAGTCCGGGGAGGTAATGTTCCCGGATATGCTGGAAGAACTCAAGAAAGCAAAACATTTTATATATATGGAATTCTTTATCATCAACACCGGTGTGATGTGGGATTCCGTGCTGGAAATATTGGAGCAGAAGGTTAAGGAGGGCGTGGATGTCCGCCTGACTTACGATGATGTGGGATCCATAAGCTACCTGCCGGCACATTACTACAAATTCCTGCAGTCCAAGGGGATCAAGTGCGCCGCATTTAACCCTTTCAGGCCTGTAATGTCTGTTATAATGAATAACAGGAATCATAGAAAGATTCTGGTAATTGACGGCCACACCGCATTTACCGGGGGGATCAATCTGGCGGATGAGTATATTAATGCCATCGTGAGGTTCGGATATTGGAAGGACACGGGGATTATGCTTAAAGGCCCGGCTGTTTGGAGCTTCACACTGATGTTCCTGAGCATGTGGGAGTACATAACTGATGTGGAGACAACGGAAGAAGAAATAAAGAAATGCATACCATCCCCCTCGCCTATTTCAGGGAAGGGTTATGTTCAACCTTACTGTGACTCTCCTTTAGACAAAGAATACATCGGGGAGAATGTTTACCGGAACATCATTTCCAGGGCAAAACATTATTGTTATATCTACACCCCCTATCTCATCATCGGAAATGAGATGATGACTACACTTTGTATCGCGGCCAAGTCCGGGGTGGATATCAGGATCATTACCCCTGAGATCCCCGACAAGCCTACGGTTTATATGCTGACCCAGTCCTACTACGAGCGTCTTATTAAGGCCGGGATCAAGGTTTACCAGTTTACGCCGGGATTTATTCATGCTAAATGTTTTGTCTGCGATGACGAGATAGCTACCGTTGGGTCCATTAATCTGGACTTCCGGTCTTTATATATGCATTTTGAGTGCGGTGTCTGGCTTTATAAGACGGATACGGTGATGGATGTGAAGAAGGACTTCCTGGCCACCCAGGCCCAGAGCCGGGAGATCGACCTGGAGTTCTGCCGCAATAAACCACTGATAAAACGAGCAATTCAAGCATTTTTGCGATTATTTGCGCCGGTACTATAAATTTTAAAAAAATTGGAGACAGGGGACGGTTCTGTGTCTCCTTTCGGAAAGCATTGAAAATACTGAATTTTTAAAAGGAGACAGAGAACCGTCCCCTGTCTCTTTTGGAGAATTATGGATATTATTTTGGGGATAATTGTAGTAATTCTTATACTTGCGATGTTTCTGGTGCGGGAGACCTGGGTCTTCCGTGTGACTGACTACGTCTATCGGACGCCCAAGGTGGAAGAGAGCTTTAAAGTGGCAGTCCTGGCGGACCTTCACGGCAAGGTCTACAGTGGCGACAACGAGAAGCTCTACCGCGCTATTGCCAAGGCTTCACCGGATGTGGTAATATGTGCCGGTGACATGATCACTTCCAGGTGGGACGCCAAATTCACCGGCTATTTTAATGACGAGGAATTCTTCTCGGAAAACAAAGGCTATCAGGAAATGATCCGCCTTCTTGCCAAGCTGACCAAGATCTGTCCCGTGTATTTCGGAAATGGCAACCACGAGTCAAGATTGTACCGCAGAAGGGAGAAGTTCGGCTCTGCCTATGAGGAATTCTGTCTTACCCTCCGGCATATCGGCGTTCACCTCCTGTCCAATAAACATGAGGAGATCCTGGTAAATGATACCCCTGTGTGCATTTACGGCTTAGATATAGAACGCGACTACTATAAGAGGGTGGAAAAGATCGTCATGGACCCGGCTTACGTTACTTCCAAGCTGGGGAAGGCCGAGGATAATAATCCCGGTATTAATCTGCTGATCGCCCACAACCCCGAGTACTTTGAAGCTTACACAGCCTGGGGGGCCGACCTGACATTTTCAGGGCATTTGCACGGCGGAATGGTGCGAATTCCCGGTATCGGCGGCTTGCTGTCCCCTCAGCTGCGGTTTTTCCCCAAGTACAGCGGCGGCATTTACTACGATAAAAAAGGCCGGGCCGAGATAGTTTCCAAAGGCATCGGCGCCCACGGCATCGACATCCGGGTCTTCAACCGGGCCGAGATCGTGATGGTGAACATAGAAAGGCAAAAATATGGGAATTCCCGTGAAGCTGCAGGTCTTTGAAGGCCCGCTTGACTTACTACTTCATTTAATTGATAAAAACAAGATCGACATCTACGACATCCCCATCGCGGAGATCACCGAGCAATACCTGGACTACATCAAGCAGATGCAGGAGCAGGACTTGGACGTCATGAGCGAATTTCTGGTGATGGCAGCCACTCTTCTTGATATTAAGTCGAAAATGCTCCTGCCCAAGCAGGTGGATGAAGAGGGCGAGGAGATCGACCCCAGAGCCGAACTGGTTGAGAAATTGCTGGAATACAAGATGTATAAGTACATTTCCTACGATTTGAAGGACCGGGCCATGGACGCTGAGCACACCCTATATAAGAAGTCCACGGTGCCAAAGGAGATCCTGGAATTCGAGGAACCGGTGGATGTCCGGGCTTTGCTGGACGGAGTGACCCTGACCAAGCTTAACGACGTTTTCAAGACATTGATGCGCCGCCAGGCCGGCCGTGTGGACCCGGTTAGAAGCAAATTCGGCACCATCGAGAAGGAAGAATTCTCGGTGGAAGATAAGACAGTCTTTATCGAGGCCTATTTTAACGAGCACGAGACCTGCTTTTTTACCGATCTCTTAAGTGAAAATCCGGGGCGTATCGAGATAATCGTGTCCTTCCTAGTTATCCTGGAGATGATCAAGGGTGGCAAGATAAAGGTGGACCAGAAGGACATTTTCGAGGATATAATACTTACAAAGGTTAAATAGAGGATCAGACAATGGAGAAATCAAAGAAAGCTGCCGTGGAGGCAATTTTATTTACCATGGGTTCGGCGGTGGAGTTAGGCAAGATCGCCGCAGCGGTGGAGTTGGAAAACGACGAAGCCAAAGCCCTGATAGAAGAACTGGCAAAGGAATACGACGAAAAGGGCCGGGGCATGAAGATCATCGAGCTGGAGGGCTCCTATCAGATGTGCACCCGGGACGAGATGTACGATTATCTCATCAGGATAGCAAAGCAGCCAAAGAAGTTCATACTAACAGATGTGCTCTTAGAGACCCTGTCCATCATTGCTTACAAGCAGCCCGTGACAAAGGGGGAGATCGAGAAGATCAGGGGAGTTTCCTGCGACCACTCGGTAAATAAGCTTATTGAATATAATCTGGTTAAGGAA
>JAEEGL012636926.1_pt1 | contig 12857 bp, 11 predicted proteins | sample 9134231 | NCBI WGS metagenome assembly JAEEGL01 (sample SAMN16246548, study PRJNA631951) | gut metagenome | biome: gut microbiome; feature: rumen; material: fiber-attached | host: Bos | place: Iran: Karaj | collected 2018-10
AAACGCCAATCCCCCTCATTTATTGCCCCGCCAGACAATAAAAGTTACGGGCGGCTACCGCCGCCCGCAACAAAGATATACATGATATTGTCTTAATCATTATCCTGAACAAGGCGCACAGAATAGCCCACACGAAAACTTATAGAGTACCCAACCATAAGACTATTATCCTGGAAATTGATGTGACCAACATAAGCCACGCCACTATATTCAAAAGTTGATGACGACCAATAAAAGCCTCCATAGAAATTACCAACACCTGATGTTCCTAAACGATTGCCTGCTGCAGGCAGAAACACTGCCCCGGCAGCCTCCATTAGAGACCACTGACTGAGTGTGTACACATTGCCATTCCATCCAGTGGCGGCATTTTGTTGATTAATGCCAATGGGTACAACAACACTCGCAGGATGGACATAACCATCGGGAAATAGAATAACACCGTAGGTGTTGTTCACGCAGCCCTTGGCATAGCGTGCGTCAGCAATTCCAAGATTAGTGTTATTTGAACGGCTATTCAGCAGGTAAGACCACTCATATGCGGTAAGGGTACGCCACGTATTGACAATGCCACCACCATTGGAAATAGCATTAACACCCCAGTCAACAAATGTGCTATAATCCGCATGGTCTGTAGAAGAGAGGGTAGGATTATTCCCTGTTCCCCAACCAAAAAGGTCTATCCAACCAGCATAGGTAGGACTAATATTGCTATTAGCGCCACCTATTATGTCGTACTGTTGTAAGGCAAAACGCCATGTGTCAGTGCTTGCCTGATACTGCAAATTGCCTTGAGAGAAGCGTACCTGCTGTGTGGCACTCACCGAGAAAAGTCCAGACAAAGCGCCCTGTAGTACCAGAGAGTTGAAAGTGAGGTCGTTCTCTCCCAATGAAATAGTGGTGTATTGGCTACGGACAACAGGAATCGTGACACTGGCCGTCTTGGTGCAGGTGGCATTATTAGCAGCAGTCATCTCTATTTCAAGACCTGTATAGTTGCCAGCGGGCAAGTAGATGAAGAAGTCTGCTCCGTTATCAATGGCTTGTGCCGTGGCACAGGTGAGGACGGTGGTGCTAGGTACAGGAGCCGTTGTAGCACTGCCTCCAAGAGGAGTCAGAACGGGGTCACCGTTATTGTAGTTCAGTGTGAAAGTGCCGTTAATCGGGCTTGAGGCTGTGACAGCTATCGAAGTAATGCTTGTATTGGCTTTGGTGAGGTGCAATTTCAATGCACCGCAAAGGTTGCGGAAAGCAAGCGTATTTGTGTTACTTTCTGCATACATAGGAAACTCTAACATAGAACCCTCTACATAAGTCTGCGTAGCGGGAAAGGTGACGTTAATACCATCAGTAGTCAGCGTGGCTGGGTAATAGGCACGACAGGGAACCGTGACATCGCTACCGCTTACGCGGGTGAAAGCCGCCGTAGTGGCGGGGGTCTGTGGGGTAGCAGAATAGGTACCGCTACCGCCTATGCCGTAAATAGCAATCTGGTCGCCAGAGACCCAGTTGAGATTGGTGCCGCTGAGGACAGTCTTGCCGTCCTGGCTGGTGCATGACTCCATTGTGGCTGTGAATTGGCCGTTGCCAGCCTCCTCTTTATTGCAAGAAGTTAAAGACACTATACCAACTATTGATACTAGTGTTACTATAGATACTAGGACTTTCTTCATTTTCATCTTCTTTTTAGGATTAATGATTAATTAAAGGCTGTGCCGTCGAAGCTGCTACCTCCTGTAAAACTCTCATTTCCGCCCGTCAGGCCTGTGGGCTGCGGGGTTTCGCCGCCCTCATGACTGAGGGCATAGCCGTTTTCAACGCTGGTCTGCAGTGTCCTCACTGCGGGAGCCAGATACTCTTTTCTTGTCTTTGTTGTCATAATATCAATATTTTAGTTATTAATAAAGTTAATTGTTTATCAATCCATGCGGTACTCACGGCAAGGCACAGCCATAGCCGGGAAGCACTGCAAAGTGCAAGTTTCCTGTCCGTGGCTCAACGGGATGTCAATAATAAAACGTTAATAAGAAAGTGGAGCCGTCCAACTTCGTCCTTATCCTCACAGCAGGGTCTCGACTCCCTTTACAATAGACAAGAACGGTAACTACTCCACTCTGTGTTATATCGAAGAGAATACGATACAACCAAGCGAAGCGTCCATCCCGCAATTCCTATTGTAATTGTGAAGTGTCGAGATTCACTGTGACGGAATTAGCGAAAGAATGCGCTTTCTCTAAGCATGCCTTTCCTCGTGGCAATGCGGGTGCAAAGATACAACTTTTTTTTGACATGATAAGTTTTATTTTGATTCAACACAGCACCGCCATACATTTTCCCAATAACGTGCCACTGCAGATTTGCTCCATTATCTCGCCATAAATAATCGTTCTACATTCGTTTTACCTTTCGGAAAGGGAAAAAAAGGAAGAAAGGACCATCCCAAGTATGAAAAAGAAAAAAACAAAAGGCCCTATTAAAGAGGTAAAACAGGGCTGTAATGTTAATTTTTACCAATAATATAACAAAGTAGAACACAGGCAAATGCAATATCACATCACACTAAAAAAGTTAAAAAACTTGACAACGCCCTGAAAATTTCGTATCTTTGCACGTTTTTTTACAAAGAAATCATGAAACTGTCTTATTTTAATTTTACCCTTCCGAAGGAACTGATTGCCGAGAAACCCTCAAAGCAACGCGACGAGGCACGCCTCATGGTGCTGCACCGCGACACCCAAACCATCGAGCACCGTCTGTTCAAAGACCTGCTTGACTACCTGAACGAGGGCGACGTGGTGGTGGCCAACAACACCAAGGTGTTCCCTGCCCTGCTGTATGGCGAGAAGGAGAAGACCGGTGCCAAAATCACCGTGTTCCTGCAGCGTGAGCTGAACAAGGACATGCGCCTGTGGGACGTCATTGTCGACCCTGCCCGCAAGATACGCATCGGCAACAAGCTCTACTTCGGTCCCAACGAGTCTCTGGTGGCAGAGGTGATTGACAACACCACCTCGCGCGGCCGCACAGTGCGTTTCCTCTTCGACGGCACCGACGAGGAGTTCAACAAGCACATCCGCAGCCTGGGTCACACCCCGCTACCCGACGAGCTGCAACGCCTGCGCAACATCGAGAACTGGGATGCCGAGCGCTATCAGACCATATACGCCAAAGTCGAGGGTGCCGTCGCAGCCCCCATCGCAGGGCTCCACATCAGCCGTGAGATGATGAAACGTTTCGAGATAAACGACATCATCTGGCAAGAGCTGACCCTGCACTGCGGTATCGGTAACTTCAAAGACATCGAGGTCGAAGACCTGTCGAAACACCGTATGGACGCCGAAGAGATGCACCTGTCTCAGGAGACCTGCGATGTCATCATGAACGCCAAGAACAACGGCAACAAAATCTGCATCATCGGCACCACAACGATGCGTGCCATAGAGAGCGCCGTGACCATTGCAGGCAAAGTGAGTGCCTACGACGGGTGGACAAACAAGTTCATCTTCCCGCCGTACAACTTCACCATTGCCGACATGATGGTGACAAACTTCCACCACCCCAAGTCGTCGCAATACATCATGGCAAGTGCCTTCGGCGGCATGGAGTTTGTAAGCATGGCCTACGAGTCCGCCATCCGCGAGAAGTACAAGTTCTCCACCTACGGCGACGCCATGCTGATTCTGTAGAATGTGTTAATGCTTGAATGTGTTATGTTGATATGTTGATACGTTGATATGTTGATATGATGCGAGCCGTATAAACTTATCAACTTATCAACGAACAACGATAAATCATAAACTTATCAGCGGTTAACGAATTAACAAGTTCTCGAAGTGAAGCCTTTAGCCGAAATACTGAGACCCACCAACCTCGACAACTATATCGGACAGCAGCACCTGGTAGGTCCGGGTGCCGTGCTGCGCACTTTGGTGGAGAGCGGTCGCATCCCCTCGATGATATTTTGGGGCCCTCCCGGCATCGGCAAGACCACCTTGGCCATGGTGATAAGCAACATGCTCCACCGTCCTTTCTACACCCTCAGCGCCATCAGCAGCGGGGTGAAAGAGGTGCGCGAGGTGATAGAGAAAGCCAAAAGCGAGGAGAACGCCATCCTTTTTATCGACGAGATACACCGCTTTTCCAAGAGCCAGCAGGACTCGCTACTGGGTGCCGTGGAGAAGGGCATTGTCACCCTCATCGGAGCCACAACGGAAAACCCCTCCTTCGAGGTCATATCGGCATTGCTTTCGCGCTGCCAGGTCTACGTGCTGAAAGAATTTGGCGAACAAGAAATGCGGCAGCTGCTCGACAGCGCAGTGCACTATTATGCCACACAGGGGCGCACAGTGGAGGTAAAGGAGGTGGAGGCCCTCTTCCGCATCTCGGGCGGCGACGCCCGCAAGCTGCTCAACGCCATCGAGCTGGTGGTCAACAACACCGCTGGCGACACCGTGGTAATCGACAACGACCGCACCACAGGCGTGGTGCAGCAAAACCTTGCCCTCTACGACAAGCAAGGCGAGATGCACTACGACATCATCAGTGCATTCATCAAGTCCATGCGCGGCAGCGACCCCAACGCCGCCGTCTATTGGCTGGCACGGATGATCGAGGGCGGCGAAGACCCCGTATTTATCGCCCGCAGAATGCTTGTCTTTGCCTCCGAAGACATCGGCAACAGCAACCCCAACGCACTGCTGCTGGCCAACGCCTGCTTCGATGCTGTGACAAAGCTGGGCTATCCCGAATGTCGCATCACACTGTCGCAATGTGCGGTCTATCTGGCCTCGTCGTTCAAGAGCAACAGCACCTACATGGCGCTGAACAACGCGCAGCAAATAGTAAAGCAGACCGGAGACCTGCCCGTGCCGCTGCACATACGCAACGCCCCCACCAAGCTGATGAAGCAGCTGGGCTACCACGACGGCTACAAGTATGCACACGACTACGCAGGCAACTTCGTGGAGCAGGAGTTCCTGCCCGACGCCCTGCGCGGCACCAAGTTTTACGAACCCGGCCAGAACCCTCGCGAGGAGGATACCCGCCGTCTGCTGCGCGCACGCTGGAAAGAGAAATACAACTACTAAGCCCCCGTTTTCCATATTCTGCCACTTAATACACCGCATCATGGCCGAAGCTCTGCTCACTGTTGAAAACCTTACCAAGTCATACGGCGACAAACTGCTGTTCGACAACATCTCCTTTGGCATCAATGCCGGACAGAAAACCGCCCTCATAGCCCGCAACGGCTATGGCAAATCCACCCTCCTTAACATCCTCACCGGCAAAACCCTGCAGGACGACGGCAAAGTGACCTTCAGCAACGGAGCACGCATGGCCTATCTACCTCAGCAGCCCGAGTTGATGCCGCAGCAAACGGTGCGCAGCTTTGTTTATTCGGCACAGAAGCCCGAACACGAGGACGAATGGACATTCGAGCAGCGCATCGAAGAGATACTCAGCCGTCTGCGGCTGGACGACAAACTCGACCAGCCCATGCAGACACTCAGCGGCGGCGAGCAAAAGAAAGCTGCCTTGAGCCGCATCCTTCTCGACGACACCAATCTGCTACTCCTCGACGAGCCCACCAACCATCTGGACATACAGATGATAGAGTGGCTGGAGGACTTCCTGTCGCGCCAAAGGCTGGCCATCCTCATGGTGACACACGACCGCTACTTCCTCGACCACGTGTGCCAGGACATCCTCGAACTGGACAACAGCCGCCTCTACCACTACCGCGGCAACTACGACTACTATCTGCGCAAAAAAGCGGAACGGGAATACAACGAGCGCATCGAAGTGGAGAAAGCCAAGAGCCTCTACCGCACCGAGCTCGACTGGATGCACCGCATGCCCCAAGCCCGCGGCACCAAAGCCCAGGCACGCATCGATGCCTTCTACCAACTGGAGGAAAAGGCACACACCCGCTTCGACGACAGCCGCCCGCAACTCACCGTGAAGACCGAGCGCATCGGCGGCAAAATACTGGAAGTGTACAACGTCACCAAAAGCTACAACGGCGAAAAGATGGTCGACGACTACAGCTACGTATTCAAGAAAGGCGAGAAAATAGGCATCGTCGGCCCCAACGGCATAGGCAAATCCACCTTCCTCAACCTCATCACCGAGCGACTGCGACCCGACAGCGGCCGCGTCATCGTGGGGCAGACCATCCGTTTCGGCTTCTATACACAAGAAGGAATGACCGCCCCTGCCGACCGCCGCGTGATAGACATCGTCAAAGACGTGGCCGAGCAAATCGAGCTGGACAACGGCAAAGACATGTCAGCCCATCAGTTCCTCTCCTACTTCGGCTTCGACGACACAACGCAGTTCAACTACTTCGGCAACCTCAGTGGCGGCGAGCGACGCAGGCTCTACCTGCTAAAGGTGCTCATGGCCAATCCCAACTTCCTCATACTCGACGAGCCCACCAACGACCTCGACATCTACACACTCGAAATCCTCGAGCAATTCCTGCGCGACTACAAAGGGTGCCTCATCATCGTCAGCCACGACCGCAGCTTCATGGACCACATCGTCGACCACCTGCTCGTCTTCGAGGGCAACGGGCACATCAAAGACTATCACGGCAACTACACCCAGTACCGCGACGAACAGAACACCCTGCGCAAAAAAGAAAACCTGCAAAAACGCGACGACAAACCCCAGTACACACGCAATCGAAGCGACAAACCCCGCCTCTCCTACAAACAGCAGCAGGAATACAAAGCCCTCACCGCCGAGATAGAAAACCTCAACCAAGAAAAAGCCACCCTCGAAACCCTCCTCAACCAAGGTGCCGTCACCGACGTGGCAAAACTCACCGAGGCATCGACGCGCATCGGACAAATCATCGCCGAACTGGACGAAAAAGAACTCCGATGGCTCGAACTGGACGAGCTGATATGTTGAGAGTTGAATTATTGCTTGAATGCTTGATTGCTTTAATTCGTTGTCCGTTGATAAGTTGATAAGTTTATACGGCTCGCATCATATCAACGTATCAACATATCAACAAAACACACTCAAACAATCAAGCAATCAGACATTCAAGCAATCAAAAAAAATTATAAAAAAAGTTAAAAAAAGTGGACAAAAACGCACCTTCTGTGTCATAATAGTGTATGAAGTCCGAAATGGAACATGTAGTGGACGCCTGCAGGCGGAAAGATGCACGGGCACAAAAACGTCTCTACGACGAATATGCGCCAAAGATGTTAGGAGTATGCATGCGCTACACCCACTCCCGCGACGAAGCCCAAGACCTGCTCCACGACGGTTTCATAAAGATCTTTGAAACAATCAACACCCTCCAGAACCCTGCCGCACTCGAAAACTGGATGAACCAAATCATGGTGCGAACCGCCATCAACTACATCACCCGCAACCGCGAAATCATCTACGCCGACCTCACCCAGCTACCGGAAGAATACCTAATCGACTACCCCGACAACGAAAAAGAGGAAAACACAGACCTGCCCGACTACTCCCTCGGACAAATCGTCAACGCCATCCAGCACCTGCCTACCCAATGCCGCCTCGTCTTCAACATGCACGAAGTAGAGGACATGGAAATCGCCACCATTGCCCGCAGGCTGCACAAACCCGAAAGCACCATCCGCAGCACCCTGGCACGAGCCCGCAGACTACTGAGAAAGAAATTACAAAACGAAGAATAAATAAAAACAACAATATTATGAACAAACAGCTGAAAGACTATACCGCACAGCCCGACCCCGAAGTGTGGAACCGGATTGAAAACACCCTCCACCGCCGCGCACTGCTCCGCAGGTGGACACGCATCGGTGCCGGCGCAGCCGCTGCAGCCATCGTTGCAGCCATAGTCCTCATCCCGGCCGGCAAGCCCGCCAGTTCGCCCGCCACGCCCGTCATTGTCACACCCGGCACAACACAGATTGCACAGGCCAACATCGAAACAGCCGCAGACCAAAGCAACACCCTCGAACCCTCAAACCTTCAAACCCACAAACCCTCAAACAATCAAGCAATCAAACAATCAAGCAATCAAGCAATCCCCACATCTGACATCACAATTGAGAATGGAGAATTGAGAATGGAGAATTATCAGAGTGCGGCAGCCAACTCTCAACTTTCAAGCAATCAAGCAATCAAGCAATCAAGCAATCCCAACTCTCAAACCCTCGAACCTTCAAACCTTCAAACCCTCAAACCTTCAAACCTTCAAGAATCGAGAATGGAGAATTATCAGAGTGCGGCAGCCAACTCTCAACTTTCAACTTTCAACTCTCAACTTTCAAGCAACCCCGTCGCCCAAGACCTCACGGACGTAGCCACCGAGCCGCAGCAACCGGTGCAGAAAGCCGCAACATCCGGCCAGGACGACACCATCCTGTGGATACCCAACGCCTTTGCCCCTGCCTCCGACGACGCAAGCATCACCATCTTCCGTCCGCGCCTCAGCCGTCCCGGCGAAACCCTCACCGACTACCGCCTGGCAATCTTCAACCGCAGAGGGATGCAAGTCTTCCACACCAACAGCCTCGACCAAGGATGGAACGGCACCTACAACGGCCGTCCCCTTCCGCAGGGCGCCTACGTATACGTCATCTACTACACCGACAAAGACCACATACGCCACCAGCGCAAAGGCACCGTCACCCTCATTCGCTGACCATCAGGAACAATCAGGCAATACAACAAAGCCCGCCATGCAGCGGGCTTTTCTCTTTTGCCGGGGTCTCAGTCTACCCCTTCCGGACTATGTCGGCAAACTGCCCTTGCGCAAGCCGCACCAAATCGCCGGGCGCCAACTCTATCTGGTAGCCTATCTTGCCGGCACTCACCATCATCGTGGGCAGCTGCTCGGCACTGATATGGAACGTCGTGACATAGGGCTTCTTCATACCCAAAGGCGAACAGCCTCCACGCACATAGCCCGTCACCCGCGTGATATCCTTCACATGGATCATCTCCACACTCTTCTCCCCTACACTCTTGGCACACTTCTTCAAATCCAGCTCGCTCTCCACCGGAACAACAAACACAAAATACCCGCCGCTGTCGCCACGGGTCACCAGGGTCTTGAACACCCTGGCGGGGTCCTGTCCCAGCAGTGAGGCAACCGTGACACCGTCAACAGCCTCCTTGCCATGGGGGTACTCATGAGCCGTATAGCGCACCTTTTCCTTTTCAAGGATACGCATTACATTGGTTTTAAAGTCAGACATAACAGTACAATACAGTATAATTAAAAGATAAAATAATAACCTCACGGAATGCAAAAATACAACATTTTTGCGACCTTCGAAATATAATGTTCGCATCTTGACTTTTTTTAAGAAGAAAAACCGTTCCGTTTTACTCATAATCACAAAAAAAGTTGTAATTTTGCAGCCCGAAATAGTCATTATTTCAAAGTCCAATTCACAAGCAATAAAAAACACATTTAAAAAATGCACCGCACATTAGCCATTGCAGCACTGCTACTTGTCACCGCCACGGCAGCTGCTTTACCCGTCGATGTCACCACAGCAAGAATTGCCGCAACCCATTTCCTTCAGCAGAAAGGACTCATAGAAAAAGGCGACACGCTCGCCTTCTACTCCATTGACAGCAACGTCGACCCCGCTACCGGGGCTACAGCAAGCTTCTACGTCTTCAACTACGGCAGCCAAGGCTTCATCATCATGGGTGCCGACGACCGCTGCACGCCCGTCCTCGGCTACTCCATGAACGGCAGTTTCGACAACCGCCGTCTGCCCGACAACATGCGTCAGTGGCTCAACTCATACGCCGACGAGATACAAAGGGGCATAAAGGCCGACGCACCCGCAAACCCCGACCACCTCAAACTATGGGAAGAGCTTCTCACCGACAATAGCAGCGAACTGCCCCAGCCCAAAGCCGACGAATACCTGCTCACCTCCACATGGGAACAGGGCAGCGGCTACAACAACTACTGTCCCGTCTCGGACGGAGAGCATGTAGTGGTGGGCTGCGTGGCCACCGCCATGGCGCAGATTATACGCTATTACCGATTCCCGGCACGCGGCTTCGGGCAGAAATCATACCAACATTCCACCTACGGCGTCCAAGCCGTCAACTTTGACACCACCGACTACGACTACGACCTCATGCCTGACAAAATACGGCGCACCTCTTCTGCCGCCGAGCGCGACATGGTGTCGCGGCTCTGCTACCACTGCGGTGTAGTGGTGAACATGAACTATCAAAACCCCTCGCATACCTCCGGCAGCGGAGCTCAGACACACGATGTGCCCGAAGGCCTGCTCCATTTCGGCTACACCGATGCAGTATGGTATTCCCGCAACGCCGTCAACAACGACCAGCAGTGGACATCTCTCATCCGCAATGAAATACACGACCGCAGACCCATCGAGTATTCGGGCTTCTCCAACGATGGCGGCCATGCCTTTGTGCTGGACGGCTATAACAACCGAAACCAATACCATTTCAACTGGGGCTGGGGCGGCTATGCCGACGGTTTCTATACCCTCACTACAATGGTAGGCTTCACCTCGCAGCACGAAATGGTCATCAACATACACCCCTCCGGCTGGGACGGCCACCTCACCATCTTCCACGTCTCGCCCGACGGCAACGGCGACGGCACCAGTTGGGAAAACAGCAACAGCAACATCGAAGCCGCTGTTGCACTCAACAAAATAGTCAACAGGGAAATATGGATGAAAGAAGGCACCTACTACGGCAACACCGAGAATGACTATGCCTTTGTTTTCAACAATGCCGCCACCATCTACGGAGGCTTTGCCGGAACGGAGACCTCCATTTCGCAGCTAAGACCCGAACAGCATCCCACCATCATCGACGGCCAGAACAGCCATGGCCTCCTGTACTCGCGCAACAGCACAATCCGACGGGAACTGACTTTAAACAATATCATACTGCAGAACGGCTACAGCTCTTCAGCAAACTGCATCAGCCTCTCAGGCGACATCACCACAAAATATCTCACCGTACGCAACTGCAAAAGCAACAGCGGCACCGTCATGAGCCTCTCCTCGTCCGACTGTGTCGCCGTCGGGACACGTATCGAGGACAACCAGGCACCCGTCATCTGCTCAATGAACGACGCCGTCATGCGCCAAAGTCTCTTGAACAACAACAACGGCAACGCCGTTGTGCTTGACGGCACCGCCCGCATCGCCAACAGCGACATCGTGGCCAACCACGGCATCGGGGTCGTCTTCAACCACAAACGCAACAGCTTTGTAAACAACATTGTGTGGGGCAACGACACCTGCCTGCGCATCAATACCGAGCTCAACGACACCTGTCTGCGCCACAGTGCCTTCGACAACGACACCGCCGTGGGCGACAGCACCTGCATCCTGCTGAGCAGCGACAACAACGCTGCCGAAGGACCCCGCTTCAACAACCCCTCTGCCACCCCCGGCCAACGCACCGAGCCCGACAATGCCGACTGGCATCTGGCACGGGGCTCTGTATGCATCGATGCTGGCCAGCGCCTGGCCGAATGCATCACCGACGGCGACCTCGACAAGAAACTCCGCTGCCGCAACGGCCGTATCGACCTGGGCTGCTACGAAAGCAACTACCCCGTTGCCATTGACCCCGCCGCCACTGCCGATGCTTTCAGCCTCCACCCCAACCCTGCAACAAGCGCCTTCACCGTCACCCTGCCTGCTGCATCGGCCGTTGTCATCTACGACATGACAGGCCGCGCCGTGCTCAGCCGTCAGGCCCACAGCGGAAGCAACACCATCGACATCGCATCCCTGCCACAAGGTGTCTACTTCGTCAAGAGCGGCACCCGCACCACCAAACTGATAAAGAAATAACACAAAAAAAGCAACACACCCATGAAAGCCAAACTCATTATTGCCGCAGCAGTCATTGCCGCATCGCTGAGCTCCTGCTCCTCCTTCAAATACCACTATGCCGAAACCCGCATTGCCGACGCCGGCACCGATGTATTCGTCATTCCTCCCACCGTCAAAGTGCAGGTGAACCCCGTAAGCTTCTCCGACTCTTGGGTCTTCGAGGGCAAGGAACTGAAAGCCCTGGTCGGCAACGGCGCCACCCCCGACGCCCTCCGCGAGCGACTCAGGATTGCCGCCACCAACAAAACCCTGCAGAAGCACGAAGGCGACATACTCGTGGCACCCGTTTTCGACATCGTGTCCGAGCGCGACGGCCATCGCTACATCGTCACAATACGCGGCTATGTGGGCACCTTCACCGACTGGAACAAGAACAGCGAAGAGTTTCTCGAACTGCAGAAATACAGACTGGATGCCGAAAGGCAAATCGGGGTCTACACCCGATAATCCACCAATCCGGAAAAAGACGAGAGTCGGGGAACAGTCTTCCCAACTCTCGTCTTTTTTCCCTGCACCCCGTCCCAAAGCCATTCATTATCACGCCTTTCCCCTTACATATAGGAAACACATCGAATAAAAAACTAAAGTTTGACAAGCATGTTCAGTCGTTGATGCAACCATCAAGCGTCGTCATTTATTCGATCGTTATTCGATCGTTTTCCACTCGTTTTCCCTTTCACAAAGGGAAAACGATGGGAAACATATCGAAAAACGATATGATAAAGAACGACGCAGCATCGAGCCCGAAAGGCGCACAGAAGAACGTTGGGGACAAATATGCGACACTTTCGGAACGTTAAAGTAAGGTGACGAAAGTTGGCGTTATCTCGCACAGAATAAAAAGTAAATTACGCGCGAAGCGGCAAGCGTCTCACCAGAATCAAGCATTACTTTTTGCATCCTCCAAAAGTGAGGGACTTTTGGAGAGGCCTTGACAGGCCAGCAACCGCGGGGCGGTGCTTTCTCCGCTTCGCTATCGAAGGG
>JAEEGL012765386.1_pt1 | contig 12857 bp, 9 predicted proteins | sample 9134231 | NCBI WGS metagenome assembly JAEEGL01 (sample SAMN16246548, study PRJNA631951) | gut metagenome | biome: gut microbiome; feature: rumen; material: fiber-attached | host: Bos | place: Iran: Karaj | collected 2018-10
CCCCAACGGCAATCTCCTGCTCCGTGCCGACGTGCTCAGCATCGCCGCCGATGAGGACCAGGACATCTATAAGGCTGTCAAGGTGAGTTCCGAGAATCCTATCGTCGCCTCCTTCAAGCCCGAGTCCTCCTCCAATGCGGGTACGACCCGCATCAAGGTGACCAGCCTCTTCGAGGGCGACACCCAGGTGTTCTCGCTCGACTCCCGCAGCAAGCGTTCCTACAACCTTGCCAACATCAAGTCCGACGCCAGTTTCATCAACAGCATCCGCACATATCCCATCAACACCGAGGTGACGGTCACCAAGACCTATACCGCCAGCGCGCAGAGCGCCGCCCCGGCCGGTGGTAGCGCCCCGGCCTCCCGTCCTCTCCCGGCAGGATCCCAGGCAGGTGCAGTGACCCTGGTGCTCAACACCTCCATGGTGCTTCTGCCCGAGGTCCCGATGCAGCAGCGTCTGTTCGACCCCCGCGTCGGTTACTTCGCCGACGGCTACAGCAAGTTCACCGATGACCAGCAGGAGGTCGAGACCGTACGCTTCATCACCCGCTGGCGTCTCGAGGCCCGTCCCGAGGACGTCGAGAAGCAGAAGAGGGGAGAGCTCGTGGAGCCTATCAAGCCCATCGTCTATTACATCGATCCCGCTACGCCCAAGCAGTGGCGCAAGTACCTCATCGCCGGCGTGAACGACTGGCAGGTCGCCTTCGAGCAGGCCGGCTGGAAGAATGCCATCCATGCCGAGGAATGGCCTGAGGACAATCCCGACATGAGTCTCGAGGATGCCCGCTTCTCGGTCATCCGCTACCTCGCTTCGCCTACTGCCAATGCCTACGGTCCGAACGTCCACGACCCTCGTTCCGGCGAGATCATCGAGAGCCACATCGGCTGGTACCACAACGTCATGACCCTGGTCCACGACTGGTATCAGGTGCAGGCCGGCGCAGTCGATTCCCGCGCCCGCAAGATCAAGTATGACGACGAACTGATGGGTGACCTCATCCGCTTCGTCTCCTCGCACGAGGTCGGCCACACCCTCGGCCTCCGCCACAATATGGGCTCCAGCAGCCAGACTCCGGTGGAGAAGCTCCGTGACAAGGCATGGGTGGAGGAGCACGGCCACACAGTCAGTATCATGGACTACGCCCGCTTCAACTATGTGGCTCAGCCTGAGGACAATATCTCCAAGGAAGGCCTTTACCCGCGTATCAACGACTATGACAAGTGGGCCATCGAGTACGGTTACAAACCGACCTACCTGGCCACTCCGAAGGAGGATCATCTCTACTGGAACAAGGTCATCATCGAGCGCCTTGCAGCCGACCCGCGCCTGTGGTTCGGCGGCGAGGGCCGCGACAACGACCCCCGCGCCCTCACCGAGGACCTCGGTGACGACGCCGTGGCCGCCAGCAACTACGGTATCCTCAACCTTAAGCGCACCATCGGCCAGATCCCTGCATGGAATGTGGAGGAGGCCGACATGTACTCCAACGTAAGCCGCATGTACGAGGCCGTGGTCGGCCAGTTCAACCGCTATCTGGGCCATGTCTCCGCCAATATCGGAGGACGCTTCATCACCAATCACAGCATCGAGCAGCCGGATGTCGTCACGTACGCCCCCGTGCCCAAGGACAGACAGAAGAACGCACTCAACTTCCTCAACGAGCATCTCTTCAACAAGCCGTCCTGGCTGGTGGAAGTCCCTTATATCTTCAACATCACCGACCAGCCCGACAACAGGCTCTATACCCTGGTCAACAACGTGGTCAGCTCGTCCAACCTCCTGAGCATCGCCAAGCTCAACCGACTGGCGCAGTTCGCCCAGTACGACCCGTCCAACTACAAGCCCGAGGAGTATCTCTCCGACCTGACCGGAATGGTGTTCTCCGAGCTTGACAAGGGCCGCGCAGTGGACAGCTACCGCCGGTATCTGCAGCGCCGTTTCGTCACTGCAGCCATCGAGGTGGTGAACAGCACCGCCGCCGCGACTTCCGACGGCCGCACCCTGCTGCTCGCAACGCTCATGGACCTGCAGAAGAAGGCCGCCAAGGCCAAGTCTTCGGACGCCATCACCAAGGCTCACTGGCAGGCGATATCTATGCAGATATCCGATGCGCTGAAACTCAAATAAACGGTTTTTTGCTTCAGCCCCGCTGCGGCGGGGCTTTTTTTTAATCCTTAATTCAAGTCAAGATATCCAACACTATGAAAAAGAGTATTATCGCAATTATGGCTGCAGGGTTGATCGCGGCTGCTGGATGTGCAAACGACGGTACAGTCCAGGCTCAGGCAGGGGACGGCAACGCCGTCATCGAGGCCATCATGGCCAGGCGGTCCATCCGCCAGTACAAGGACACCCCGGTCGAGAAGGAAAAACTCCAGCTTATCGCCGAATGCGGAGTCAATGCTCCGAATGGCATGAACGCCCAGGCATGGGAGGTGGTCATCATCAACAGCAAGGAATGGATCGACGGGGTGAACGGGATCTACAAGGCCGCCAATCCTGCCGCCGCCGCCCGTCCGGGATTCAAGAACATGTTCGTGAACGCTCCGGCGGTGATAGCCGTAGCCGCTCCCAACGATACTTACAACGGAGTGAACGCCGGCCTGCTCGGAGAGAACATCATGCTCGCCGCGCACTCACTCGGACTCGGAACCTGTTGCCTCGGAGGGCCGCTCCGCTTCCTCCAATCCTCTCCTGAAGCCGCCCCTTACATGGAGAAACTTGGCATCAACCCCGACTACTCGATCCTCTTCCTGATTGCGGTCGGATATCCCGACGAGGAGCCCGCCGCGAAGCCCCGCGATCTGTCAAAAATCCACTATTTAGGCGATTAACATTTTTGTTATATAAATAAACAAATTTGTTTTTCTAATTATAAATCAATGGTTCAGAAGAAGAGGTACTTGATTTTGGACGCTTTGCGCGGATTTGCGCTTCTGGGCATCATCCTGGCCAACTTCCCGGAGTTTTCCCTGTGGACTTTCGCCGATTCCGCGTCCCATACGCCCCTTGACAGGGTGGTCCGGGCCTTTCAGTATCTCTTCATCGACGGTAAATTCTATACCCTGTTCTCGGTCCTGTTCGGCATCGGCTTCAGCATCCAGCTGGCCAATGCCGGGCAGCGGACAGGGAAGTTCTACCGGAGGATGACGACGCTGTTCGTCATCGGCCTTCTCCATCTTCTTTTCCTTTGGAGCGGTGATATCCTGATGCTCTATGCGGCTATGGGAATGCTGCTCCCTCTCTTCCGCCGGCTTCCTGCCCGGAAACTTCTTGCAGCTGCCGGATTCTTCCTGGTGCTTCCGGTCCTGTCCGACGCATTGTTCCCGCACCTGGCCGATCCGCTGGAGACCGGGTATATGGGCCTGTCCGACAAATACGGTATATCCGAAGTCGGCTTCGCCGCCTGGCTGAGGGATATCGACGGCTATGGAGACATGAGCCGTTTCCTCCGGATGGGTGCGGTTGAGAGGATGTGGGAGTTCGTAAGCAGCCACCGCTACTTCAAGGTGCTCGGCTTGTTCCTGGCCGGGTTCGCCATTGGGAACGAGCGTATCTTCGCCGACCTGCCGGCATACAGGGGATTCCTCAGGAAGGTCCTTTCCTGGGGATTGGGCATCGGCCTGCCCGTTTCCGTACTTTATACATGGAGCAGCATGACCGGCGGGTCGCAGGTCCCCCGGGACATATACTATCTTTTCAGCGTCTATCCCATGGGTCTGGCCTATGCCGCCGGCTTCTGCCTGCTTTTCGAACGGCGGCCCGTCGCGCCGGTGTGGCGTTTCTTCGGCGCAACCGGCCGCATGGCCTGTTCCAATTATTTAGGCCAATCCGTATCCGGCATCCTGCTTTTCTACGGTATCGGCCTGGGGTGGGGCGCAGGCGTCGACCTGCTCATGACGGAGCTTATCGCGCTTGGCGTATATCTCGTCCAAATGCTCTTCAGCCATTTCTGGCTGAAACGCTTCTACTTCGGACCGGTGGAGTGGGTCTGGAGGATGATCACTTACAAGGAGCGGCTGCCAATGCTGCGAGACCGCGGCTGACGCGGTCCAGGCCTTCGGCAAGCAGCGATCCCGGGGTGGCGAGATTGATGCGGATGAAGCCGTCGGTGCCGTACATCGAACCGGCGTTGACCCAGACCTTCTCTTTACGGAGCAGTTCTTCCTCAATCTTTTCAGACGGGAGTCCGATGCTGCTTACATCTACCCAGGGAAGATAGGTCCCTTCCAGCTTACATACCGGGAAATCCTTTATCTTCTCCTTGAGGAGCAGATAGTTGGCATAGATATATTCATTCAGTTCTTCAAGCCATCCGTCTCCCTCTTCGGAGTAGGCCGCCTGGAGGGCGGCGACACCGAAGGGGTTGATGTCGCATATCTCGTTGACATTGATCGCACGGTCTATCAGGCGTCGCCACTCGGGATTGTCCGTGACGATGTTCGCTGTCTGCAGGCCTGCGATGTTGAAACTCTTGCTGGGGGAGCAGAGGGTGATGCAGCACGACTGGTCTTCGGGAGACATCGACGCAAAGGGGGTATACTTGTACCCGGGCATTACGATCTCGCAGTGGATCTCATCGCTGACGACGGTGACGCCGTGCCGCCTGGCGATCTGTCCGATCCTGGCGAGTTCCCCGCGGGTCCAGACACGCCCGGCGGGGTTGTGGGGATTGCACAGAAGCATGACCTTCGCCTGCGGGTCGGCGCACGCCCGCTCCAGCCCATCGAAGTCGAAGCTGTAGGTGCAGTCGTGGTAGAGGAGGGGGACGTCGAGGATTTCGCAGCCGTTGTTGCGTATGGACGAGAAAAAGCAGTTGTATACCGGGCTCTGCAGTATAACCTTCTCTCCGGGCTTGGAAAGGGCCTTTATGACGGCGGAGATGGCCGGGACGACGCCGATGGTGTAGATGATCCAGTCTTTTTCAATGTTCCATCCGTGCCGGCGGGAGAACCAGCGCACGACGGCCTCATAGTAGGAACCGGGTACATTGACGTAGCCGAACACGCCGTGCTCTACACGCTTGCGCAACGCTTCTATGATGAAGGGCGCCGCCTTGAAGTCCATGTCGGCAACCCAGAGGGGGATATAGTCGTCCGGACAGTTCCCGAAAGGGGGGCGTGCATCCCACTTTATGCAGCCGGTGCCGCGGCGGGGGATGAGGGTGTCGAAATCGTACATGGTTCTATCCTATTTGAATGTTGCAGTCGCCGGGGGCCTTGATGTTGCCGTCAAGGATGACCTCGCCGCAACTGTCGGCCTTGATGGATCCGGTCCTGGGGTTCTTGATGGAAGGGATATGTCCCTTGATGGTGGCCCTGACGTCGCTGTACTCGAAAGCGAGGTCGGCGTCGTTGGCGAAGGTGCAGTCCTCGAGGACGAGGCCTTCGGCGTAGCACAGCGGCTGGCTGCCGCCGATGTGGCAGCGCACCAGGTGCAGGCCGCGGGAATGCCAGCCGAGGAACTCCCCGTCGATGACCGAGTCATAGACGGTTATGTTGTCGCACTCCCAGAATGCGTCCTTGGTGTTGAGGACGGAATTGCGTATGACGACGTTCTTCGTCCACTGGAAGGAATAGTTGCCGTTCAGCTTGAAGCGGTCGATCTCGGCGCCGTCGCAGTGCATGAAGATGTAGTCCGCCCTGTCGGCGCGTACGTCCTCGAGCTTTATGTCCCTGCAAGACCACAGCGTCTCCGCTGCCGAGTCGATGATGACGTTCCGCAACGTGAGGCGGTCCATCTCGCGGAACATCTTGGGGGCGTCCACGATGGTATCCTCCATCAGAAGGTCGCGCGAGTACCACAGTGCGGCGCGGGCACCGACTGTGAAGATGCAGTTTTTCACGGTGAAGCGGTCGCAGCACCAGAACGGATACTTGCCTTCGAAGCGGCAGTTCACGGCAGTGATGTCAGAAGTTTCCTTGATGGCTGATTCGCCAGCGTGGATGACCACCCCGTCCAAGTAAAGGTCGTGTTCACAATAGAGCGGCCTCTCGCCGCCGAATTCCTGGTTCTTGATTGTTCTCATAAAGGGAATAGGTTTATGTCGTTTGTATCATGTTTTTCATCCATTTCTGTCCGCTTATACGCCAAACGAAGAGCAAACCCCTGACATTCAGCTCGATGCACATGGCGATCCAGTATCCGACCAGCCCATATACACGGGTCAGGAAGATGGCCGGGATTATGCGCACGAACCACATGCTGCCCAGGTTGAGCATACTGGGGACGGCTGTGTCGCCCGCGCCGACGCATGCGCCGTAGGCCACGATCGAGGCGGCGTAGCCGGCCTCGGCGAAGGCCTCGATGCGCAGCACTCGCGCGCCGAGGGCGACCACTTCAGGGTCGACGCTCAGCAGCGACATTATCTGCGGGGCAATGAAGTACATCACCACGGCCAGCGCGGACATCATGCCAACGCCGAGTACCAGGGTGATGCGCGAGAAGCTTCGCACAAGGTCGCGGCGTTTCGCGCCCAGGCTCTGTCCGACGAGGGTGGTGGCCGCGTCGCCCATGCCGTATCCCGGCATGTAGCAGAAGCTCTCCGCCGTGATGGCGAAGGAATTCGCGGCGATGGCCACCGGGCCGAGGGGGGCTACGATGACCGTGCTGGCGATGTGCGCCCCGCGCATTATCACATTCTGGACCCACATCGGCCCGGTGATGCTGAATGCGTTCTTGAGGCACAGGGCGGTAGGACGGAAGGAGCCCCGCTCGCGGACTATCGCCAGTTCCTTCGAGCGGAACAGCAGGAAATACAGAAGTGCGATCGCAGTAATGAGTTCGGCAAGGCCGGTTCCAAGTGCCGCTCCGCGTACTCCCATTCCCGCTCCGGGCATCGTGAACTCCGCTCCGAACAGGCTGATTTCCCGTGTGGGGAAGATGAGCAGGAAGTTGAAGACGATGTCCAGGACACACATCATAATGTTCAGCAGGCTAGGGGTTTTCGTGTCACCGCTGCAGGAGAGCATCGTGCTCCCGAAGAAGCTCAGCTGCATCGCCGGCAGGAATCTGACATAGGTCAGGAAATAGTCCGAAGCATCGCCGGCGATATCCTGGCTTCCACCCAGCCAGCGGGGGAGCGGCCCGGCTATGGCCTGCCCGGCAAGCGACAGGAACAGGCAGAAGATTATCACGCTTGTAAGGCCTTGCCGCAGAACCTTGCGGGCTCCTTCGAAATCGTTGGAGCCGATAAGGTGCGCCACCTGGACTGAGAAGCCCTGTGACGCCGCCATTGCGAATCCCATGAATATCCAGGTGGTGGTGGAGACGAGGCCGATAGATGCCGACGGCCCGGCCCCCAGGCTGCCGACCATCGACGCATCGATGAACTGCAGCAGGACCGAGGCCAGCTGGGCAAGTATGGCCGGGCCGCACAGCAGCAGGGTCAGTCTTACCTGCTGTCCCAGCGCCAGGGGTTTTCCGTCGCGAATCCTTCCAAGCAGTATGTCCTTGCTCTCCGCCATTCAGGCAAAGATACAAAAAAGAGCCGTGACAGGAAAGACAATCATTCGAACTCGATCACTTTTGCCTTATAGCCGAGCTTGCGGATGGCATTGGCGAGCTTAAGGGTATCCGTCTTGGACTCGTCGAAGACGATGGTCACCGTCTCTTTCTCAATGTCCACGGAGAGGTCCTTCACCCCTTTCTCGAAGGCGACGTTCGCCATCACCTTCTTTTCGCAGTCAACGCATTCGACGGTGGAGTAGAAAACCACCTTGCGCCTCTCCGGTTTGGCGGTGGAAGAGATAAGGATGCACGTAAGAGCGATGATGCAGATGGAGAGAATACTTCTTTTCATATTGTTGCCATTTTTAGATTTTCACTGTTTTCCAGATGGTTACGCGAATGCCCGCATATAGTTTGATACCCATGAGCGGGCCCCAGACACAACTGGCGTCAAAGCCGGAACCGAAAGGATTGCCGGCATCGATGATGGGGGAGGGCTGACGGTAGTCCGTCAGGTTTTCGCCGCCGGCATAGATGTCGAAGCCCTTGAACCGCTTGGTGACCTGGGCGTATAGAAGGGGATATACCGGGGTCATCCCGTCTGAGTACAGGCCTTCGTATCCCTTCATAAATTCCCATACGCGGCAGGGGCCGTTTACGGATGCCGTGAAGTCGAAGATCCATTTGTTCAGGTGTGTGGCGTACTGGAGGTTCAGCACACCCTTGTAGCGGCTGACCATCGGCTTGACATCGTCTTTCGCAAGGGGGCTGATCCTGGTCTGCCGAGCATCGGTCAGACGTCCTGTCAGCGTCACTGTAAGGCCATCGACGGGCTCCATGCTGAAGTCCGCCTGGAAGTTGTCCGTATAGGAATGACCGCCCTGCAGACCGCTCAACGGGCTGAATACAATGGCATGGGAGGCGCCGTCGTTCATATCATAATCCAGAACCATCTGTTCCACGAAGCTGGTCCTGAAATAGTCCAGGCTGAGGTATGTGGAACCGGAACTGCCGATATACCACGTGGCATTTCCTCCGAAGGTCCAGCTGTCCTCGAGGATGTGGTCCGTGAATGAACCGAGCAGGGCCTTTCCGGTGGAGAGCACGCCAATGTTGTCGATAAGGGGATGGCTGTATCGCAGGCCCCTTCCGCCGTTCGCGCGGAAAACCAGGGCTTCGGAAGGCGTCCACTTCATGGTCAGGCGGGGAGAAAACTTCAACCCAGCCTTGTTGAACCAGTCTCCGCGCAGTCCCAGGATGGCGCTGAACGTGGTCTCGTCGGCGGAATGGAAAGTGTATTCTCCGAAAAAGCCGAGGTCCGTCAGGCCCGTTCCGACGGGTTTGACCTCGTGCGGAAACAGTTCCCGGTAAGAGTCCAGCATCCCGCTCAGTCCGAGCGTCAGATGGTGCTGCTCTATGTTCTGGTTCTGGTACAGAAGATTGACGAAGCCGGAGTGCTGGCAGGCGTTGTAACTGCGTGTCGTGAAACCGGCGTCCATCTTGTAATAAGTGTAGTCGGCGATGACGGCGAAATTGGAGGTATTCTCTTCGTTCAGCGGGAATCCTGCCTTGAGATACGCTCCGTAATTGGAGTTAAGTATGTCAGATGTCCAGAGTTTGCCGTCAAGGCTGGACATATGGTTCATTCCGTCATGCCCGGGTATGGCCGGCATCTGCCCGCCGTGCCGCTTGTCCCGCACGGCGCGTACCCCGAAGCGGACCTGTACCCCGTCGGGCTCGTAATACAGCCAGCGGTTGGAAAAGTTGAACTGGAGCTGTTCGGGATCGTCCATTAAGCCGTCGCCGTTGTGGTCCATGGTCTTGAAGTTGCCGTCGACGTGGCCGAGCAGCACCGTGCTCCAACGGCTCTCCGGATCGAGCTGGATGGCGCTGACGACATTGAGGTCGGCCTTGGTGTCGTCCATCATGGATGCCTGAAGGAAGAACGGCGTCTCGTCAGTGGGCTTGCGGTGTTCGAGGTTTATCTGGCCGGTCATGGACTCCACCCCGTTGATCACCGAGGTCGCTCCCTTGGCGATTTGGATGCTCTCCAGCCACTGTCCGGGCACGTAGTTGAGTCCGAACGGGGCTGCGAGACCGCGCATGACCGGGCGATTCTCGTCCAGCATCTGGGTATAGATGCCGTTCTGCCCGAGAAGCCTGATCTGGCGCGCTCCGGTGATGGCGTCGGCATAGCCGACCGTCACGCTGGCGGAGTTCTCGAAGCTCTCGGCAAGGTTGCAGCAGGCCATCTTGCAAAGGCCGGCCGCAGTGATGACTTCAGTGCGGATGTCCTTTCCCTTGGAGAGGAAGTTGCCGTTGCCCCGGGCTGTGATGACCGTCTGGCCGAGGGTATCGCGGCGTTCGCCGTAGATACCCACGGTATCCGGCATCTGTATGGTGCCGGCCGGGGACTGCGCCCGGGCCGGCCACAGGCATAGGGCACAAAGCCCCATTGCCACTGTAAAATGCAGTATTGTTTTCATTGATAGCGTATTGAGGATAAAAAAAGATGCCTTGCACGGCCTTTGGGGCCGTGGCGAAGGATCATATCCTCAACACACTCAGTTTGGAAAAGGAGACGTAAGGTTCTGGCGGGGGAGGGGCATTGCCCCATACGGCCGATATGCAGGCCGCTGTTTCCCCGGAAGCGGAATACGGGTGCAGCGCAGTGAATGGTATGGAGACCGGCGCGGGCAGGAATCCATTCCCTGACTCTGGGTCTTCCCCAAGTGCCGGTACGACAGAGAACCAGTCAGAGCAGCAATCTTCGCCGTCCAGGCACTCCGCGTCACTTGGCGTGTCGGAGCAGTGCTGGTCGGGATGTATGAGGTCACAGTCGCAGCCTACGATCCCCGGGACCACGAACACCTGTCCGTGCTCGGCATCCCAATGGATGTCGATGCCGCCTATGGCTAACAGATACCATACCGACAGGAGGATCGCCGGCATAAGACCGAAAAGCCCGGGTGTATGCTTATTCTGATTCATTATCACAAAGATAGCACAAATAACCGATGTTTGTACTCCCTTCCTGTTTCTTATTGTTGCGGACGCAGGAGGATGCAGGCACCGCCGCCCGGGGCGAGACGGACGGTAATGACGGAAGCGGAGGTCACGACGGTGTCGTACGAAGCACAGGTTTCGCGGTTGGTGCGGTAGTCGGTGTCCTCGGCGTCTGTGTTGACGGAAGCCGCCCAGGAGCCCTTCGGGAGGAAGGAGAGCGGGATGTCGAGCGTTCGGGCGTCCTCATCCGTGGCGGCCGCCACCAGGAAGTCGCCGTCAGCGTTCTGCCGCATCATCACTATGTATTCTCCAATCCTGCCGTCCAGGGTGATACTCTCCTTCCAGGGCTGCTTTTCGGCCGAGAGGAACTCCAGCAGGCGCGGGTACTTCCTGTAATACTCGGGGATGTCAGGGATGACCGTAGCACCGGACCAGGTGATGAGTGTGCGGGCTATCTCCGCCGTGGCTGTCGAGGGTACCTCCTGGCTGTTGTCCTTGCGCGTGGTACGTCCCTGGTGGAGTTCCATGAAGCCGTTGTTCATGTCCACGGGCCCCGCGACCATGTTGACGAAAACGGAGGTCACGAAGGTCTTGGGGTAGAAGATCTGGTGCCCGTCCAGCTGGGCCTTGCAATACTCGCGCGTCACGGCGTTTGGCCAGGTTCGCATCTGCCCGAAGGGATGGACGGGGTAGTCGTGATAGTCCACCATCAGGTGGTGCTTCGCGCATAAAGCGGTAATATTCTGGGTCTTGCGGTTCTTCTCCTGCGGCGTGCCGTTCATGAAGCCGTATTTCACGCCTGAGGCGCCCCACTGCTCGTACTGGGCGAGGGTCTCCTCGATGGGATAGTTGGTGCCGGCGACGTCGTTGAGGTACAGCCACACGCCCACGCCCTTGTCGCGGCCGTAGCGTATGATGCGCTGGACGTCCCGCGCCTTGTCGCCCTTGGTCGGGTCGGAGTCCTTGGCGAATTCCGGACCGTACCAGTTGGCGTCGAGCACGAGGTGGCTGAAACCCTGCTCTGCGGCGAAATCTATCATGCGCGTCCACGACTCATAATTCATCCCGTAGCGGTAGCCGTCCCAGACTGCCCCGTCGATACGCCAGTCCCAGAGCGCCACGCCGGGTTTCACCCAGCCGAAATCGCCTTCCGGCTCGGGGTTGAGCAGTTCGAGAAGGTGCGAGTCAACCAGTCCTCCAGGGGTGTCGGAACACATGATTACCCGCCATGCTGATGTGTAAGTACCTTGAGACTCAATAGGTTCCGGAATGATGGACAGGGTTTTGGAACCCTTTTCGGAACTGAGCCGCATTGGCCAGCCGTCAGGGGTGAGCGCAGCTTCGTGTACGGCCAGGTACAGGTGGTCGTTTACCTGCACGGTCATCAGTGGCAGGCGCTCGCCATCGGCATCCGAGAGTTTTTCCGGGCCGATATTGTGCCTCTCGCCGTTGTAGTACCAGGCAGTGTAGTCACCGGCGAAACAGAATTCGGTGTTCTCGTAGAATGTCTCCCCGGCCTTACGTGAAGCCCGGAAGGCCACCCCGTCGTCATATACCCTGACTTCGAGCGTAGTCGGGGATTCCCCGTCAAGCCGGAACGTACGGGCGTTGTAGCGGTCAGGCACTACGGAGCGTTTGCCCCAGATGGGGCGCCACTCCGTGCGGACCTTCTTCAGCCCGCCCGCCTTCTTCAGCGATGCGTAGGCCGGGGCGGCGCCTGGTTCGGCGGCAAAGCCCGTCACGGACGGGCCGACCACCGTCGCGCCGCCCGCCCTCACCGCATAGACCAGCCTCCCCGAATCGTCCAGCGACAATGTGAAGGCTATTCTCCCGTCAGGGGATTTGACATCGTATCCGCGTGCCCCGGCCACAAGGCACAGCATCGGCAGCATCGCCAGGGCTATCATTCTCCGTAGGTTCATTTCCGTTCTGTTTTTCCGTCCCAATTTACGGAAAAAAACGAAACTATCCCGAAGGTAGTGCCTAAAAACGGCTCATCCTTCGGGAAATGCCCGAAGGATGAGGAAAAAAAAGCGGCAACCTTCGGGCATTTCCCGAAGGTTGCCGCTCAATCGCGGCTGGAAGCCGGATGAATGCCGGCGGATCAGCCGATCTCGATCTGACGGGTGGCGGGAGTCTTGACGGTCACTTCCTTCTTCGGGAGTGTGATCTTGAGGACACCGTCGACCATTGCGGCGCCGATCTTCTCCGCATCAACCTCATCAGGGATGATGAACGCCTGCTTGAACGATGCGTAAGAGAACTCGCGGCGCAGGTAGTTCTTTTTCTCGTGCTTGTCCTCGTTCTTCTTTTCTAAGGCGATGACAAGCTCGTTGTCATTTTCGAGGCGGACCTTGAAGTCTTCCTTGCTCATGCCGGGAGCGGCGACCTCGATCTGGTA
>JAEEGL013600587.1_pt1 | contig 12857 bp, 10 predicted proteins | sample 9134231 | NCBI WGS metagenome assembly JAEEGL01 (sample SAMN16246548, study PRJNA631951) | gut metagenome | biome: gut microbiome; feature: rumen; material: fiber-attached | host: Bos | place: Iran: Karaj | collected 2018-10
ATGCCATCCATGAAGCGATGAGCATTTGACATTACGCCCTCGGTCCAGTTGTAATCATCCACATTTGCACCGCAGGCAACCTTGAAAAGATGTTCTCCCTGCTTGTAGTCTCTTACATAGGTCTGATATCTGCGATAGAGATTTGCGTAGAACTCAGGCGGCATATTTCCGCCGCAGCCCCAGTTCTCGTTACCAACTCCGAAATAGTCAACCTTCCATGGATCCTTATGTCCGTTCTTTTCCCTAAGGTCCGCCATGGGAGAAACACCCTCGAAGGTCATGTATTCAACCCACTCTGACATCTCCTGAACTGTTCCGCTGCCAAGATTACCGTTTACATAGTTCTTGCAGCCGATCTGATCACAGAGCTCCATGAACTCATGGGTACCAAAGCTGTTATCCTCAACAACTCCACCCCAGTGAGTATTGATCATCTTCTTGCGGTTCTCTTTAGGGCCGATGCCGTCCTTCCAGTGATATTCATCGGCAAAACATCCGCCGGGCCAGCGAAGAACCGGGACCTTCAGTTCCTTAAGAGCTTCAACAACATCCTTACGCATTCCGTCGACATTATCGATGTTGTCGCTGTCTTTTACATAAAGACCCTCGTAAATACCTCTTCCAAGGTGCTCCGAGAAATGTCCCTGAATCTCAGGATTTATGTGTCCTTTGTGGCTCTTTGGATTGATGCAGAGTTTAAACATGGCGTCTCCTTTTTTTATTTATTTTAAATTCGGCTTTAATATTTTAGTTTTTTCAAAATCACTCAGTGAATATAGAATACTATATATTTTTCTAAACTTCAATAATTCATTTCGGAATATTTGCCGTCAAAACATAAAAAAATTGGACAGCATTTTGTGCACACTGTCCAATTTTGTGGTTTTATTTATTCTGTACCACAATATATATTCGTCATTGTTTATATATTATCAAACTTTCATTTCTTACTTTAATAATTTAATTAGATTTAAATAAACCTTTAGAAAGTATATTTAAGTACCAGTTCGCTGAGACTTCTGTATGTCCCTCTGGGAACAGAGAATTCTGAGCCGTCATCCATGGATACAATATCCTTCGTGATCTTCAGTACTTTCTTTAGATTAATGATAGTCTTCATACCAAGAGCATGGAAGTATTCGCAGTTTATCTCATCAATCAGGGCCTGCATCGTACTGCGGACAAAATAGCTCTTATCAGCAGTGACAATCCTCTTGTAGTGATCCTCTGATTCAATATAGAGTATGTCGTCAATGTTGACCTTGCTGACTTCTCCGCTCTCCCTGACAGTGAGATAATGAACATCTTCCACGCTGCATACTCTGTCCATTGCATCAAAGAAATCCTGCTCCAGAATAGGCTTTTCAAGGTAATGTGCTGCGTGGATCCTAAAAGCTTCCTTATAAAAGGCGTTAGACGAAGTCATAAAAATAATCTCCGCGCTGACATTACTCTTTTTTATGGCTTCAGCAATCTCAATGCCATTGAGCTTGTCCACATAGATATCCAAGAGATAGATGTCATATGGATTTTTCTCACTGGCCTCTAAGAGCTCCAAAGAAGTATGAAAAATATCAACGCTCATCGCAGTTTTGGGATGAGCGTTTTTATACTTTTCCAAAAGCTCCGCCGCATAAGCAGCAGAGCTTTTTTCATCATCACAGATTGCTATTCTGTACATATTTTGCCCCCAACCGATCGTTTACCAAATTAACCCTTAAAATCTATTGATTGCCCCACCATTTTTTCCTGCGGTGTCTGAACACTGTTCGCCCGCATATTGAAATTGTAAGCCTCAATCTTACTCTGAAGCTCTTCTATAGAATTGGCCATGATGATTTCCACATCATCGTCGTTTACAGCTTCATCGTAAATATCACCGGTCTTAGACCCATCTCTTATCTTCTCCAGCTGTTCCTGGGCCCGTTCTTTCTTTTCTGCCTGCTTTTCTGCCTTTTTCTCGGCTTCCTTTTTGGCTGCGCGCTTAGCCGCAAGCTTCTCCTGCATATCCTTGGAAGATTTCTCCATCACAGCAAAGAAAGATGCCTTGCCGTTATCTCCCACCTGCATTCCGATAGCCTTTACATTGCCCTGCTGCTCTGCGAGAGCCTTAAGAGCCGGCATACTGTTCTGAGCCCTTGCTATAAGGCCTTCATACTTAGCCCTGAATTCAGAATCCGTGGCCATTCTCTCGATCTTCTCTTCATCGATAAGAACAACCATCCTGTTGGCATTACCAAAAGAGCTGGCGTTCTGCTTGGCATAGTTCTTCATGTCCTTTGACACAAGAACAAAATCCATATCGCCAAACTTTTTCTTCAGCTCCTCATAGTACTTGGCGCCTTCCTCAGAAAGCTGGGCTTTTCCTATGGTCTTGCCATAATTGGTATTTGCCACACCACTCTTTTCCTTAACAGAGGTGTTCTTAACACTCTCAAGAATAGGTGCGCTGCTTTGCGAAGTAATCTCAGAAATATTGCTCATGGTTCCCTCCATTTCCGGAGCCGGGCTCCGTACGCCTCCTTGCCTTTATCTAAATCCACAAGGGTGGATTTTGTGCTTTCTCTATACGTATTATGTATCGGCAATAATCTGAAAAAACTTTATATTATCTGTCAATATTATAAATTAATTCCTGCTCATCGGTAAGCTCTATGTAACCATACTCATCCCTGAAGGCCTGTACAAGATCATCGAGAGTTTTAACCTTGAATTTGTAAACCCTGTCTGAAGAAGCACAGATCATGGTCTGTTTCTGCGGGAAATAGATCTTTCCAAGAGCTGCTTTGTGGATAAAACTGTTCCCTGCAACGTCAACTACATACATATCTGTGTAATTACTAAGGGCAACTACATCATTTTCAGCATCGTAGTTTACCTCATCAATATCCAGGAGCTGATCATCGGATGAGAACACCAGCAATTGCTCGGACATATCATAAATTTTGAAATACAGATCCATTCCCTGAAGGAAGAGCTTATCTCCATCAGATGAGAATACTACAAGGTTATTGTCATTTCCGTGGAATCCCAACGCATCTATGATTTTCCAATTGGATGTGTCAAAGATACGAAGCTGACCATCAGAGCATACAAGGGCCGCCATTGTATCATCCCAGTTTAGAGCTACACTGGTTACTGTGTAGTCTGGCAGCGGATGTTCCTGAGCTCCTGTAGCAACATCCATATACATAAACCTGTAGTCGTAGTCGTATCCGTAGATTCTTTTTCCATCATTGGAAATTACGCCGCCAAAGAAGTTTTCCTCCGGTGTTGCGCTGCCCACGATCTTTCTGGCCTGAATGTCAAAAGTCTTTATCTCGCTGCTGTGAAGAGCAATAAATCTCTTATTTACAGAGGTAGTAAATTTGCTGGTTCTGGTATCTTCATCAAAAAGCTTGTACTCCTCAAGGTCGTCTGCGCTGATGGAATATGCATAAACCGCACCGTTCACTCCTGGAACCACCACAGTATCCTCATCAGAATAGAAGGACTTCATATTATAGAACTGATTCAGGTCAAAAGAGCCCTTTTTGGTTCCTGTCTCTGTGTCATAGACAAGATATGTGGACTTATCGGAATCACCTGCCTGCTCAGCTTCCATTACAAAGGTTGATTCATCCGGAGATCCGAAATAGTCAACCGTGCGAAGTCCCGACTCTTCCATCTCCTCTAAGGACTCATCCACTTTGTAAGTCATTATCTTCACGTTGGGAGATCTGTATTCCTGAACAACCACCCTCGAAAATCCCATGAGCACATCCACAACAGTTCCGGTGGAAAGCTCAATTGTGTGGTCTGAATAGTTATAGCCTGTAGTTCCGTTTACGGTGTACATACGCCCTTCTGCGCCTGTAACAAATACTGTTGCTACACTGGCACCGATATAGAACTTCTCAATATCACTGGGGCAATCAAATGTTGAAATGATCATTCCGGTATCAGTATCAAGGGTATAGAGCTTTCTTGAGCAGCTTACAAATGTTTCAGGGTGCGCAACACCATTGGAATCAGTGTAGTTTCTGTCTCTGACGTAGGTATAGCTTGTATTCATACCGTAGTTATTATAGGTAAGCTCTCTCTGCCAGATCAGATCTCCTGTCTTATAGTTAAACTTCTGGACATACATAGGATATTCCCCGTTTGTATAAAGATTATCGCTGTCCATTGTTGCTATAAGAGCACAGTCATCACAGGAAAATCTAAGATCCATAATGTAGCGTTCTGCCAGCGGAAGCTGCAGTTCCTCGCCGGTTTTAATGTTGAGTACTGAGCATACAGCATCTTCCTTTGAATCAAACAAGTGGCTGGCTAAAAGATATGATTTATCATCTGAAAACTTCATACGACGAGTGTAGCTGTCACTTAATGAGTTTTCGAAATTAGCTACAAGAGAGCCATCTGCCAGATTGTAAACCTCGATATTATCAAGCTCGCATATGGCAACCAGCCCATCATCAGCACTAAACTCCGCATATAATCCGTTTCCCGGAAGCTTCACATCATAAGCAACGCTTTCATCCTTATTGTAGGCAGTCAGGTATTTGTTGGATGCAATGATATATTTGTCATCACATACAGAAAGGCCAGCAACTTCATTTCTCTCGCCATCTATATACTCTACATTATGCAAAAACAGAATATCTCCGGTCTCAGCATCCCAGAAGTACGCATTGTCCTGCTGATCATAGGACAGGACCATTGTTCCGTCGGCACTGTTTCTCATTTCATCTACAGAAAGCCTGTGCTTAAGCACCTTGTCAAAAACCAGATCATCACCGTTGCTGTAGGCTCCGGTAGCCTGCTCGAGGGCATACATACAATCACTGACAAAAGGTCTCTCCTGATCTTCCACCGGAAGTCCCCTGAGGGCGATAAGTCCCGCTGTAGCTCTGTCACCTTCCTTAAGCACATCCAGAGATGTTCCTGCCAGCACCTTTGACTCATTTACAAGCTTCTGCTGATAGTTCTCATTGATTCTCTTAAGGTTGTAAGCGTTATACACACCAAAAGCCACGCCAAGAACTGCCACACCGGCAGCTATTGCCATGAATCTGCGCATTTTACGCTCTCTGTGCCTCTGCTTAAGGTCGTCATAATCACACCGGAGAATAGCTGCTGCAAGACGCAGTGACTCAGATTTTATCTTTTTTCTTATCTCACTTTTACTGCTGCCTCTTACATCGGCAGCGAGTGGCTCGACAGGATTTCCGTTTTCATCAACACAGAGCTGATGAGGGAAAGAGTCCACCGGCTCACCGTCCACAAGAACAGCCAACACGTTCTCTCTGCCGTGGAGCTCAATGAAGGTATCAATCTCCTTCATTACCCATAAAGACTCCTTGGTCTGAGGTGAACATATTACGATAAGAAATCCTGATTCTCTGAGAGCATAATCGATATTGTGGGTAAGGTCGCTGCCGATCGGCAGCTCTTCTTGATCTCTGAAGACTCTTTTGATTCTCTTTACCCCGGTTTCCTTCTGGATCTTCCTGGGTATCTTGGCGGTCTCAAGGGCTTTGTGAACTCCCTTGGCAACAAACATATCCTTCTCAAGATGTCTGTAACTTATAAATGCATCATACTTCATAAAACAAAAACCACTCCCAAATTTATTAGAAATAAGTACGGCTAAACTCTCTCCCCAATGCCGTCATAAGAAATACTCATTTCCACATATCTGTGGCAAAATACATCAGTGCCGCCCAGGTATAAACCGAGTAAAAATGCCCATGCTCATCCACACCGGCTTTTATCAGCCTTAGCGCCTCTTCCTTATTCACAAGGCAGAATCCATCGAAGCATTCCTGCCCCTCAGCTCCATCCTGAGTCAGCTCGCTAAGATCATCACGCCTTAGAACCACCTTCACCAGGGCATTGCTCTCATCTGTCATGCCCGGTGTACTAAATAACAGAGGATTTACCACTTCCACCTCATCCCTTGAAGGATCTACAACAACTCCGATCTCCTCATGGATTTCTCTGATGGCGGTAGCAATTACCGGGGATTCTTCCTTCTCATCCCTTGGATCAAGGAGTCCTGCCGGAACCCCCAGAAGAAATCTTCCTGCCGGATATCTATATTCATAGGAAAAAAGAAGCTGCGGCTCTTTCCCTTTCTGCTCAATAATAACTATACAGCTGACCGCATCCGGAAGCATCTTCTTAAACTCTTCCTCGGTCTTCACTGCCGCGAGATTATCAAGAGGTCTTCTTGTGGCATCAAAATAGTGCCTTCCCTCTTCATACTGAAGGTCAAATACTCTGATGAACTTCTTGTCGAGAATGGTCTCGACTTTGTCCTTGGTAATGACTGGTCCCTTCATTTTCCGCTCCTTATTTAACGTAGTAGTGTCTTGCGATCCACTTGGAAAGTCCCTCAAGTCCCGGATAAACAATACGCTCACTCATGTTGAGCTGATCAAGCATATCCCTGACTCTCCAGCGAAGATTCTTGTCTATAACATACTTAACAGTATCCTTTGTATTTGTATCAAGGAAACCTTCAATATCTTCAATTCCCGTTGGCACAACAGCAAAGAAAGAGTGCTGGTTTATGATTCGCTGATTCAATGATGGTGGTTCAATAATCACCATCGATGAATCTCCCATATCCGCATCGTACTGCTTCAGACTGTTGCCCGTAAGTTCTTTTAACATATCCACCGTAAAGATGGTGGAATGCTTTTTGTTGACTGCATATTTGTAGGGTTCAGGTAAAAGATCTACCATCTCCGACATATTGATCCTCCAGACCATGCAGTCATGCTCATCCATTTCCTCAAGATTTTCTTCGGTCATGGCAAAATTAAGTCCAACCAGTGCAGACTGTGTCCAGTCGAGAAGCCTTGTAGGAAGGCCATAGTGCTGGCCAAGGATCATCTGTCTCCAAACGGAATGGCCGATGGACGGCTCGTCATTTATAGCATACTTGGCAAAATTCTCAAGGATTGCCGGCTCTAAATGCTTCTGTCTTCCCTTACAGTTTCTGCTAAGGGAGGTATACATCTTAAATGAAGCATCCGACATGCCTCTGTAAATATATGGACTTCTGTTCCTGTCAAGGTCAGGTCTGTATTCCTGCTCCGTAAGAAGGGGCAAAAGCTGTTCCAGAGTATCTATTTTTACTTCCTTGATCATTGGTTGTCTCCTTTAAAAGAAGCGCAGTGCGAACATCATCAGCACTGCGCCCTGGAGTCGATTAAACTATGTTCTAAATATATTTTAACAATAAATTACTTAACTGTAACCTTTGTGATGTGTGGGTTAGCACCCTCGTACCAGTAAAGGAATCCCTCTACATCTACAACCTGACCAGCCTCAAGGCCGCCAACAAGATTGTAGAACTCCTCGTCTGAACCGTTGAGATAGTACTCAAGGCAGAACTCGTAGTTGTTTCCGTCCTTTGAAAGTGTTACATAGATGTCATCACCAGGCTGCTCGTTCTTGTAAGAAACTGCCTCAACGGTCATATCCTTGAAAGAAACAAGCTGATTCTGCATGTTTACAAGATCGTCAGATCCAAGAAGATCTGTAGCGTCCTTAGGCTCAGCAACAAAGTTGCCATCCTCAATCTCAAATGTAGCATCTACGATCTCAACTTCGCCTGACCACTCAGACTTAACACCTGAAACCTTGATCTTTGTACCAGGTACAAGCTTGTCATAATCTTCCTGTGAGCAAGCCATCTCATAGATGAAGTATGCGCCATCCTGATCCTGTGTGTAGAATGTAGCCTTATCTTCCCACCATGACTGCTTAGCCTGTACGTATGTCTCAACTACAACCTCTGAATCAAGTGGAGCTGCGGCGTAGTCTGTGTAAGACATAACGCCTTCACCCTTAACATCCTCAACTACTTCTGCAGCTGTCTCAGCTACCTCTGTAGCTGTTTCCTGTACAGCCTCCGCTGTCTCTGTTGCTGTCTCTGCAACTTCATTTGCTGTCTCTGCTACCTGTGCAGCCTCTTTGCTGCCGCAGCCAACAAATGAGAGTGCAAGTCCCATTGTCAATAATACTGCCAATGTCTTCTTCATAATATTTCCTCCTTTTGTGCGCAGGTCCATATTCCATGTTATTTCCATTCGATTTTGCCACATGAAGATAACGGAATTACGGCCAAACTATTACAAACAATGCAATTATACAAGTATTCTTGTGCAATTACAATTATTTTTGTGTACACAAATTGAGGTTTTATGCTTTTTTATTGTTCCTTATGCCTAAGTTTTTCACTTATCCAGTATGCAGCGATAAGAACCCATGCAAGAACAAGCACGGTCAAAAGAGCTATTGAAGCCCCCGGAAGCTTGCCAAGATCAGTTTTTCCGCCAACTCCCGCAGCTGCTGCCCCCTGATCCAGATGATAAAGAGCTCTCACATCTTCATACATTTTATCAATAAAGGCATCGTCAACGGTCTTTTTGCGCTTCACATTCTTGGTTACATTCTCGATTAGCTGTCCTGCCGCATCTCTGACTGATGTAGAACCGTTAAACACCGGAGTAACAAAGGTATTGGCAGTATTTGCCATGAGAAGCTTCGCTGCCTTTATCTTTACGTCGTAGTGTACATCATTATCCGAGCCTTCCAGAGATAAATACTCCTGATATGCAGGGTCATTCTGCGCCTTTGTGGTTACCGGCACATAGCCTTCCGTCTCCGAATAGGCCATCTGAACATCATTTGTCAAAAGATACTGTGCAAAGAGCCAGGATGCCAGAACCTCCTGGGAATCTGCCTTATTAAAGATACAGATTGACGGCCCCTGGGAGATCATCTTGGGATTTGAGGGATCATACTGAGGGATTGTCATAACCTGCGTCTCAAAATCCACCAGCTTATCCGCTGCGATATCAATAAGCGGAGCCTTTGAACCCATCCAGGTCGCACCGGCTGTGGAGTCAACAGCAAAAATGCACTGCCCGGCATTCAGGAAATTAGCCGGGTATCCGGAAATCTTAAAGGTAGAAAACGAGCCGCTCTTTGTGTGCTCAGCCACCGTCTTTAAAACACCCTTTGTGTCATCGTTGAATAACAGAACATTTCCTTCAGAATCCGAATATTCGGCGCCAAGCTGTTTAAGGCTCTGAATCATCATATTGTCCGTGGACTTGTAAATAAATGGTATAAGAACATTCTGCCCATTTACCTTGTAAGTCCCGTCGGCATTCTGCTCCATAGCCTTCTCGGAAACCTCCCAGACGAAATCCCAGGTAAGGGTTTCCGGAAGAGTATATCCCAGTTTCTCCACATAGGTCTTGTTCACATAACAGGCCTCGGTGGATCTCATGAATGGAATCGCGTAGTGGTTCTCCCCTATCATGCACTCATTAAGGAACTCGGGAACCACCTCTGAAACTCTGGGTGAATCAAACTTCAGACTCTGCCCTCCAAGACCGTAATTCTCATCTGTAAAAAGACTGTCCAGCGGAACCACAGTATTATTGCCTGTAAGATAAGTTGCAATGTGATCCGGATAGGTTATGCACACGTTGGGTGTGGTATTCGTGGATATATTTGTTATGACATCGTTATAGATCTTGCCATAGTCGGTATAGAGCCTCATATTTACCGTGATGTTAGGATAAAGCTTCTGGAAATCACTTATGGCTTTGTTATAAATAGCTGTCTGGGTTTTGTTTGTGTCGTTCTTTGCCCAGAAGGTAAGCTCTATATTACGGCTTTCGTCAAAGCTTTCCGGAATCTCGAAATCGGATGAGGCCTTGGCTCCGTGGCAGGCGGTAAGAAGTAGCGCCGCGCCAGCCCCTATGATGGCCGTTTTGAACACGTTTGATAGTTTCATTACATTTTCTCCATTTCACAAGGAAGTTCTCTAGCCTTTTGTTCCGCCACGGGCAACACCGGCCATGATCTTACGGCGGAAGATAAGGAACAGTACAACCAGCGGCACAGAAATGACCACCACAGCGGCCATCATCGCCGGCACATTCTCTCGTCCAAATCCGTTTTCTCTGATCTCCTGAATTCCATTGGATACCAGGAAATAGTTCTGGTCATCGGTAATGAGTCTTGGCCAAACGTAAGAATTCCAGCACTCAATGACCTTAAGGATAGTTATGGTAACAAGTGTCGGTCTTGATATGGGAATCATTACCCTCCACAGGTACCTGAAATCCGAGGTTCCATCCACCTTGGCAGCCTTATAAAGCTCCTCCGGAATCTGTTCAAAGTTTTCCTTCAGCAGATATATGTAGAACACTGAAGTTACCGACGGTAAGATAAGTCCCAAGAATGTATTGCGAAGGTCAAGGTTTGTGATCGTTACAAAGTTTGTGATGATAACCAGCTCGTTGGGGATCATCATCAGCGATAAAAACATGGCAAACACAATATCTTTTCCCTTAAAATCGAGCCTGGCGAAGGCAAATGCTGAAAGGATGACCACGATCATCATTATGAAAGTAGTCACCACGGTAAAGATAAAGGTGTTAAAAAAGTACTTCGCCAGCGGTACTGCAGTAAAGGCCGTTACATAGTTCTGAACCGTAGGGCTCAGGGTAAAGAACTTTGGAACGTACTCCGAATTGTAGGAGCTGTAACTCTTTACCGAAGTGAGGATCATCCAGTAAAACGGGAACAGCACCAATACAGCCCAGAGTGTCAGCAGAAAGTACATCAAAACTTTTCTTGTCATCTCTGCCCGACGGCTGTTTATCTCAATTTTCTTGTTTTCCGACTCGTTCATATATTTCCCCTACTATTATTGATAGTAAACAGTCTTCCTGCTGACCATCAGGTTGATTGTGGTAATTGTAAACACGATAGCAAAAAGGATCAGCGCTGCAGCAGACGCATATGACGGATATCCTCCGCTGTTTCCGTAGAGCATGTCGTAAACATATCCAACAATTGTATTCATTCCCGCAGCATTAAGGTCCGTTCCAAAAAGAGCAACCTCGTCACTGTAGGCTTTGAATGCTCCGATAAATCCGGTGATTATCAAGTAAAACACCATGGGTGAGATCATGGGCAATGTGATCTTATAGAAAATGCGCCACTTCGGTGTTGCATCCACCTGAGCTGCTTTGTAATAAGATGGGTTAACCGATGCCAGCGCGCTTGTAAGAATCAGGATCTTAAAGGGCATAACGATCCAAATCGTGTAAAAGCACATAACAAACATCTTTGCCCAGTACGGACCATCAATAAAGTCCACCGATGGTCCGCCAAAGAGCTGCAAAAGAATAGAAACAAGTCCGTCTGAATAGGCGGTCTTTTTAAACAGGATCATGAAAACCAGGCCGACAGCCAGTGTATTGGTCACGTAGGGAAGAAAATAGACGGTCTGAAAGAAATCCCTTAAGGCCTTGATGGAACTTAGCTCAAGAGAAATCAAAAGAGCGATTCCCGTAGAAAGCGGAACCGTAATAATAACGATAATAAAGGTATTCTTCAGAGCCTGAATAAAATACGGATCATGAAGAACGTAAGAATAATTGTAAAATCCGGTCCCCCAGAAGCTCTGAGAGGCAAAGTTATAGCCTTCTTCAAAGGAATAGATTAGAACATCCACAAGCGGGTAGACCATGAATACCCCAAGAAAAGCTATGGCAGGCAAGAGGCACAGCCATGCAGTCAGATTCTTCTTCATAGGCTGATCCTCTCCTCTGTAACCTTATCAAATATGCGAACCTTTGCAGGCTTAAGTGAAAAGCTGACCATGCCATCTACAGGAGTAATGACCTCCTCTGACGGAATGATAGCCCTGATATTTTCTCCCATAAACAGTGGATGTGTGGCAACCACACTGGTATCTCTTCCCATAACTTCGCGGTTTAAGAAGTTGCACTTAAGAGGACCGTTTCCATCCACCACAAAACCTTCCGGCCTTACAGCCACATACACTTCACCGTCTGCACCTTTGAGGCTCTCAGCATCAAGAACAGCGCTGTCTCCGATGTAGACCTTTCCGTCCTGGATTTTTCCTTCAAATACATTTATCTGAGGAGTTCCAAGGAACTTGGCAACAAAAAGGTTCACCGGCTCGTCATAGATTTCCTGCGGCTTTCCCATCTGCTGAAGCACTCCACTCTTCATAACGACGATGGTGTCAGAAATACTCATGGCCTCTTCCTGATCATGAGTTACAAAAACAGTAGTAATACCTGTCTCAAGCTGAATGCGCTTGAGCTCTTCCCTTGTCTGAAGACGCAGTCTGGCATCAAGATTGGATAATGGCTCATCCAGCAAAAGAACCTGTGGCCTCTTCACCAATGCTCTGGCAATAGCAACTCTCTGCTGCTGTCCACCTGACATCTCGCTTGGTCTTCTGTCCAGGAGCTCCTCTATCTGCACAAGCTTTGCTGCTTCCTGCACCTTCTCCTCCATTACTTCCTTGGAAAGCTTCTTGCTTCCGCGGAGGTTCTCAAGAGGGAATCTAATATTCTCCCTGACTGTAAGATGCGGATAAAGAGCATAATTCTGGAACACCAGACCCACACCCCTGTGCTCAGGCGGAAGATCCGTCACATCCGTATCCCCAAATATAATCCTGCCCTCTGTTGGCTTCTCCAGTCCGCAGATAAGATTAAGAGCTGTACTTTTTCCGCAGCCTGAAGGTCCCAAAAGGCCAATCAGCTTGCCATCCGGGATCTCAAAATCGAAGTCATTTACGGCAATGACATCTTCTTTTATCTTTTTATTCCTGTTGGGAAATCTCTTAGTGAGATGCTGCAAAACTATTTTCATACCCTCGTATAATCCAATCATGTTAGAAAAGTGATTGGATTATTCCTTTCTCCCAGGTTCTCTGGGCTATTTCTAATCCTTTTCTGATATATTTATCTAGGCACTGTGGATCTGTTTTTTCATACTTACAGCTTTGACTGGTAGGG
>JAEEGL013692606.1_pt1 | contig 12857 bp, 8 predicted proteins | sample 9134231 | NCBI WGS metagenome assembly JAEEGL01 (sample SAMN16246548, study PRJNA631951) | gut metagenome | biome: gut microbiome; feature: rumen; material: fiber-attached | host: Bos | place: Iran: Karaj | collected 2018-10
AAATGATCGATAAACCCTCATTGCCTATAATCCTGTTGGCAATGGTAAAGATAACTTCAAAGAGAAGCTCAAGAGGGGATATAACCAATGTGTAAAGTGCTGACAGGAATGTCATATTAGCATAATTAACCCCGAAAACGATAAGTTATAAGGCTTCGGGGTTTAAGTTATTATTCGTACTCGATCGTTCCGGTAGGCTTGGGTGTTATGTCGTAGAGTACACGGTTAACGCCCTTGACCTCGCTTACGATACGGCCTTCGATCTTAGCTAAAAGATCATAAGGGATCTGCTCGATGGAAGCAGCAATTGCGTCAGTGGTGTTGACTGCGCGGATGATTACGAGCCATTCGAATGAACGTTCGCCGTTCTTGATGCCTGTGGACTTGAAGTCAGGTACTACAGTGAAGTACTGCCAGACCTTGCCTGCAAGACCTGCGTTAGCAAATTCCTCTCTTAAGATAGCATCGGACTCTCTTACCGCTTCGAGTCTGTCTCTTGTGATTGCACCGGGGCATCTTACGCCAAGACCCGGACCCGGGAACGGCTGACGGTAAACCATATTGTCAGGAAGACCAAGAGCGGAACCGACAACGCGGACCTCGTCCTTGTAGAGATATTTGACGGGCTCAACGAGCTCGAAATCGAGTTCCGGGGGAAGGCCGCCTACGTTGTGGTGAGCCTTGATGCCTTTCTCGCTCTCGAGAATGTCAGGATAGATCGTACCTTGAGCGAGGAATGCGATACCGTCAAGCTTGGAAGCTTCTTCAGCGAAGACCTTGATGAACTCTTCACCGATAATGTGACGCTTGGTCTCAGGATCGCTGACGCCTGCCAAAAGATCAAGGAATCTGTCTGTGGCATCAACATAGATGAGGTTAGCGCCGAGTTCGTCTCTGAAAACCTTGCATACCATCTCGGGTTCGCCTTTTCTTAAAAGTCCGTGGTTAACGTGCACACAAACGAGCTTGTCGCCGATGGCTTTGATGAGGAGGGCAGCGACTACTGAAGAATCAACGCCGCCTGAGAGTGCCAGGAGGACTTTCTTGTCTCCAACCTGCTCTTTGATAGCCTTGATCTGATCAGCGATAAAATCGTCTGCCTGGGCTTTGGTTGTAATTCTTTTAAGGGAATCGGGTCTTACGTCTGCCATTTGTAAAGCCTCCAATGTAAAAAATATTGACTAAAACATTTTACAATATTGTGAAGAAGTTTGGGATTACAAATGTTACAATCAGGCATAACTTTTTAAGGACAGATTGTTTTTATTATTTCATTATAAGGAGATACCTTTAGAATATGCGCAAAACAAAGATCATCTGCACGATAGGACCTTCTTCGGACAACGAAGAGACCCTGTCACAAATGTGCGAAGCCGGAATGAATGTTGCAAGGCTCAACTTTTCGCACGGCACACATGAACAGCATCAGGAGAAGATCGATCTTATCAAGAGAGTAAGGGAGAAACTCAATCTCCCTATTGCGATCATGCTCGATACCAAGGGACCCGAGTACAGGATCAAGACATTTAAGGACCACAAGGTCGAGCTTAAGGACGGAGCTTCGTTTACGCTGACGACGGATGATGTCGAAGGTGATGAGACAAGAGTTTCTGTTACATATAAGCTTTTGCCCCAGCAGCTCTATCCCGGTGACAGAGTCCTCATAAATAACGGACTTGTTATCCTTGAGGTAAGAGAGATCAACGGCCAGAACGTTAAATGTGATGTAATCGTCGGAGGCACGCTCTCTGACCAGAAGTCGATGAACTTCCCCAATAAGGTCATGCAGGGCGACTTCTTAAGCGAGCAGGACAAGAAGGATCTTCTCTTTGGAATCAAGAATGATATTGATTTTGTTGCTGCTTCTTTCGTATCGCGAAAAGAAGACATGATAGAGATGCGTGAATTCTTAGATGCCAATGGCGGCGAGAATATCGAAGTCATTGCCAAGATCGAGAACAGGGCAGGCGTTGACAACATCGACGAGATCTCCCAGAAATGTGCAGGCATCATGATCGCAAGAGGTGACCTGGGTGTTGAGATCCCGTTCGTTGAGGTCCCCAGTGTCCAGAAACAGCTCATCAAGCGCTGCAGGCTTCTGGGCCGCCGCGTCATAACGGCCACGGAGATGCTCGAGTCCATGATCAACAACCCGAGACCGACCAGAGCTGAGATCTCTGACGTCGCAAATGCAGTATATGACGGTTCTTCGGCGATCATGCTCTCCGGAGAGTCCGCTGCGGGCAAGTATCCTGTAGAGGCTGTAAAGACAATGTCCCAGGTTGCAGAATATACCGAGAATCACATCAATTACAGGGACCGTTTCTTCAAGCAGGAATTCAAGATCAGAAATAACCTTGACGCTATTTCCCACGCCACATGCCAGATGGCGATCGACGTTGGCGCGAAGGCCATCGTAGTTCACTCAAGAAGCGGCGTTACGGCAAGGATGGTATCCCGTTTCAGATGCCCGATCGACATTATCGGAATGACGACATCCGAGAGGATCTGGAGAAGACTGAATCTGTCATGGGGCGTTATCCCGATCCTTAATGAGGAGTTCACTTCCACGGACGTAATGTTCTATCACGGATTCAATGTCGCCAAGGATGTCCTTGACCTTGAGGCGGGTGATAATGTCGTAATGACAGGCGGCCTCATCAACGGCAAGGCCGGCAATACGAATACGATAAAGGTTGAGACAGTCGTCTGATCAGGAAATATAGATAAACATCAATGTAAGCACTCGGCAACAAGCCACCGGGTGCTTATTTCATCTTTATATGTCGACGTTACGGTGTTGTCGTAAACGACCTTATATCTGTCGGATGCGGCATAGATATCGTCAGCAAACCATTCATCCGTTGTTCCGGGCAGGAGATCGAGGACGATGGCGTCACATCCGTATTTCTCAACGAACTCATCCATGTCCTCAATGTTGTCTATCATCATCTGGCCTGAGATGTAATCGGTGCCGGAGAAGCTGGCCATATAAAGGTCTGATCGGTTGTCGATATGAACCGGGATCCCGTAGAATGCAAGCCAGGTGCCTGTATTGAAGGAATTGTAGATCCTGCCGTAACCGTTCTGCTTCACGCAGGAGATAACTCCTTCATCGTATGCTGCGATGGCACTTGAGTCGGACATCGTATTCGTGGGAATATAATTCACGATGGAAAAGATGGTTGTAAACCCGAAGAACAGCACGCAGAATCCAGATAGGATGTAGAAAGAAATGTTGCTGAACTTGACCGTCTCTTTATTAATATTAAAAATATTATTGTTTATCCATATAACAAGGCTCTGAAGCTCTTCCGTGCACAATGCAAGGATGAAGAGGGCGGTAAAGTTCATGAACCTGCAGTATTTGCAGGAGATTATTATGAACATGCAGAATATGCAGAGCCTGGTGATCGCGTCCTTGTCAAACTTCTTAACGCGTCCGTCAACAATAAAAGCTACGATTATGAGGAGCAGAAGTGCGATCTCCCAGACAGAGAAGGTCTTGGGTGCCCATTCAATATTATATTTCCAGACATCCTTGCCGTCGGACTGTACCAGGGCATAAGCCCAGACCTTTATGCCCAGAGGGTTCAGGAGTGAGCAGACAAAGGCTCCTGCGGCTGTTGCCAGATCGATGAGTGCAGTCTTAAACTGCCTGAAGATGAGTTCGATCACGACGAAGACCGCGTAGACCGCGAAAAGGAGCGGGACCATTCCGCCGTGGACCCAGGCAAGGGCAAAGACCGCCCCGCAGAAGAAGAGAGACTTGAACAGCTGGCTCTTCCTCGTGGAGAGCATCACATAGATAACGAGAAGGAAAGCAAGCTCCGAGAAAAGGTGGGGCCTTGCGTTGTAGTTCGGGAAGGTAAAGAGCCTTGCTATTGCTGCAGATGCAACAATTACCAGGGGGTGGACCGTGTCCTTGTACTTTTTAAAGGCTATTCCCGCAATTGTATAGTTGAAAGCAGCCGTAACGCCGATAACTCCGGCAAGTCCGAGAAGCTTATAAGCTATGCCGACTATGTAATACCAGCCGATCTCGTGAGGCCACCAGTTGAGCCCTTCGTGCCAGCTGTATATCTCAACAGGGACGAACCTTCCGCTTGCAAGGCAGTCCAGACCGATCTTTATCTGTATGGCCGCGTCGCCCACATAATTACCGATCATGTCGGTGTAGAAGAACGGACAGTACAAAAGTACTAGGGCGCTGATCAGGAAGATCATTTTTGCGTCCGGTTTTTTACCGAGTCTGTAGTTTAAAGCTTTCTCGTGTTTCATGCCCGCTCCAAAACTTAAGGAAATCTTAACTAAAATTATACTATAATAGATTCGCATAAAAGATATACTTAGTGGGAAGGCGGTAAAATAAGCCTTGATGCCGTTTTGATGCCGATTTGCCACAAAATATACATAAAAAAAAGTGAATATAGAGTATGCAAATAGTATAATCCCTCTGAGGTGCAGGGGACGTAAGTATTAACATGGATAACAGGAATAACACAGATCAACTTGACAACAAAGGCGAGGTCATCGGCGTAAGGCCGGGATCCGAAGCCATTCAGACAGGCAAAAAGGAAGATACAAAACCGGTCAGGCATGAAAGAGGGCTTGTACAGGTTCGTTCTGCTGAAGAGGCCGAAGAGGCTCTTATCAACAGACCCAAGCCGAAGAATGTAACTCCTCTCGCGATGCAGAAGCTTACTCCGAAGGATATCCCGGTTTTCGAGGACACACCCGAGAGAAGAGAAAAGCTCCAGTTCCGCAAGAAGAGCCATTTCAAGAGAAAGCTCCGCGACTGGGGAATCTTTACCGGATATCTTACTCCCAGCTTCGTAGGAGTACTCGTATTCTTCTTTCTGCCATTGATATTGCTCCTTAAGACTTCATTCCAGAAGTCTCCCACGAATGCAGATTTCGTCGGATTCCGTAACTATGAGAGAGTCTTGACCAATGAAGCATTTATCTCAGCTTCGAAGAACACGCTAACATTTGCTTTGATATCAGTGCCTCTGGCGGTTATCCTTGCATTGCTCATCGCACTGCTCCTTAATACAGGACTTCCGGGAAAGAGTTTATTCAGAAGCTTTCTTCTGAACCCGATGATGGTTCCTGTTGCTTCCGTCGTTCTTATATGGCAGGTATTCTTCAGCTATAACGGCGTTGTTAACGGCATTGCAGCCAAGATTTTCGATTCTCCGGAGAAGATAGACTGGCTTAAGTCGTCTTATGCCCAGATTGTCATAATGTTGCTGTTCCTATGGAAAAACCTGGGTTACAACATGGTCCTGTTCCTTGCAGCGCTCAACAGCATCCCTCATGAGATCCTTGAGTCTGCGGCAATGGACGGCGCAGGTCCCGTAAAGAGATTCTTCTCCATAAAACTTCACTATCTGTCGCCGACTATCTTCTTTGTCGGAATCATGTCACTTATCAACTCATTTAAGATATTCAGAGAGGTATATCTCTTAACGGGTGACTATCCGTTCGATAACCTCTATATGCTTCAGCACTTTATGAATAACTCATTCACGCATCTGGACTACAGTAAGCTTTCTGCCGGTGCGATAGTAATGTGTATCGTAATGATAATAATCGTCGGTGGTCTGTTCTTCGCAGAATCCAAGTTCGACTCGGATGTGGAGGAATAAGATGGACGAATTAAAGCGCATCGAGAGAAGAAAGCAGGCTACACTTGCCCGCCGTCATATATATACAGAGACTAAGAAGCCCGAGACATTCATCACTTCGCTGTCCGAAGAAGCCAGAGAGGCTTTTTTCGCGAGCGAGAAGAAAAGGATCGAGCTTAACTTAAGAAAACGCAAGATCATTAAGGGAATCATCACAGGTCTGGGAGTTTTTGCAGCAGTTCTCATCTCTGCACTGGCACTCGTGCCGATCTTCTTTACATTCCTTAATTCCTTTATGTCTTCTGAAGAGATCGTTTCCAACTACAATGTAGTCTTCCAGAGTATGTCAGGACACGCTACACAGGGTGCCACCTACATGTCCAGAATGCCTATCTTGAAGCTCATTCCGGAAGAAGTCACGATCAACCAGTACACGACATTGCTGTTCATGAACCCTGAATACCTTTTCAAGTACTGGAATTCCATCATACTGACACTCCCAATCGTCGGAGGTCAGATGGTCGTAGCCTGTCTTGCGTCTTATTCATTCGCAAGATACAGAAGGAAGAGAAGAGAGATCTTATTCTTCTCATACATTATCCTCATGCTCATGCCTTTCCAGGTAACGCTCGTTCCGAACTATATGATCGCGGACGCACTGGGCATTCTGGATACGATCTGGGCGATCATACTGCCGGGTGTTTTCTCGACATTCGCGATCTTCCTTCTTACTAAATACATGCGTCAGATCCCGTCCGGATATATCGAAGCGGCAACGCTCGACGGAGCGACGGAATGGCAGATATTTACGAACATCGCACTGCCTTTGTGTAAGAACGCGATCTTCGCTTTGACGATCCTTTTGTTTATCGATTACTGGAACATGGTTGAGCAGCCGCTGGTTCTCCTGACCGATGCGTCAAAACAGCCTTTGTCAGTATTCCTTTCGCAGATAAACGAACCGGAACTCGGAATCGCATTCGCGGCATCTGCGGTCTACATGATCCCGCCGCTTTTGATCTTCTTCTGGGGTGAGGATTATCTCGTCGAAGGTATCTCCAGGTCGGGAATCAAATAATCAAGTTAACAAATCAGAGAGCAAAGCATATATGCTGAATACGGAGGAACAAGAAAATGGCTAAGGGAAGCACAAGAAGAGCAAAGGTTATAAAGGCAATGGTTGCTTTTGTAATAATACTTGCATTGCTTACTTTCTTCTCAAACACTTTGATGAACATGACGATACCCAAGGTTGTGGGTTCTTATGTAACAAGAGGCAATCTCTCATATTCCAATAATTCACAGGGATATGTCAAAGTTGAGAATTCGACTGAAGTAAAGGGCCTGAAAGACAGAGAGGTCGAATCCATAAACGTCGGAGAATATTTTGACGTTGAGCCGGGCGATACGCTCATCACATTAAAGAGCGTAAAAGATTCCGAAGAACTGGAAGAAAAGAGAAATACGCTTAAAAAAGCTGAGCGTGATGCGGAATATGAGGCCAGAAAAGATACCGGTGCACCGGATTATACCGACGATTACAATACGATCGATTCTTATAAGATAGCTCTTTCCGAAGCCAAGGATACATTGTCGCGGGTTAAGAACAGATCCTCCGTTATTGAGGCAAACAATAAGATAATCGATGAGGAGTCGGCAAAGGCAGTATCACTTGAAGCTTCAGTAAATGCAGCTGCACAGACAGTTGAAGATATTCAGAAGGATATCGATGCCATTGATGCCGCGATCGCTCCTCTGGAGTCACAGATAGAAGTATATAAAGCATTGGGAACCCCCACTCCGACACCTGTTCTTTCTCCTTCGGATCCGAATTATGTAGCTCCTGATCCTTCTTATGTTCCTAATCCTGATGCTGACGGATTGGATAAGAATTCTCCCACATATGAGATGGACAAACTTCTCTTCAAGATCGATCAGTATGAGGCACAGAAGGAGACATTGAAAGCCCAGCTTGAATCCGCCCAGGAGCGTCTTGATGATGCTTCGGCAGAGCTTGCTGTATGCCAGGGGAAGATATCTGATGCTCAAGAAGAGAATAAAGAACTTGAAGCTCTTCCTTCCGAGGCAGAAGCTCAAAATGCAGTTAATACTGCACAGACCAATCTGAACCAGGCCCAGAAGCGATTAAGTGATCAGAAGAAGGCAGACAGTGTTACAGCTGATCAGGCGAAAGATGCGATAGAAGAACGCGACAAGAATATCGAGAAACTCAAGAAAGAGATCGCAGATCTTGAGGAAGCTGCCAAGATCACTGAGATCAAGGCTCCTGTAGGAGGCCAAGTATACAGAATAAATGTTCAGAAAGGCGATATCCTGACGGAAAAGACTGTTGTCTGCACCATCATTCCTAAGGAAGGCAGGATCTGCACTGTTGAATTCTCCTTCGATGCAAATGTTGCAAGCGGCATCTGGCAGGGTATGGACCTGGAGGTTACTAGCGGTTATTCTGAAAAATGTACTGTAACAAGTGTCAGACCTGATCCTAATAACCCGAGAGGAAAAAGGCTTGTTAAGTGCATGATCGACGGTGAAAACTATCCGGACGAGCCGATAACCGTCAATGCGGGCAAAGGCAACGATATGTACAAGTGTGTTGTACGAAGCAGTGCCGTAAGTGAAGATACAAACGGAAGCTTTGTTTACATGATCATTAATTCGACCACACCTTTGGGCGACAAGTATGTTGTTAAGAGAGTTGATGTAAGGGTCCTTGCTACGGATGGTGCCGTATCGGCGATTGAAGCTCTGAACAGTGAGGACAACCTTGACAAGTACGATGTAATGATAGTCATAAGAGCCGAGAAACCTTTGGAAGACGGTCAGAGAGTAAGACTTGAAGACTTTTCTGCAAAGTAATCCGGATTTCTGTTGAAGGGTAATCGATAATGCGTTTATTAGATAAAACAAAACAACTCTGGAACACAGAGAAGGGAAATGCCAAGAGGAACTTTTTAAAGCTCATACTGGCTGCCCCGTTCTGGATACTGCTCGCTGCTGTTATCCTGCTGTCTTTCGGAATTGGAAGAGCAGTGTTCCTGATAGGTTCCAGACCTGATTATCAGGTAGCCAGACTGTGGCAGGGAAAAAGTGAGACCGGCTACAGGCACATGTGCGTATACGCCAGAGGTGTCAGAGCTGAAGGTGAGAAATCCCCGCTGACATATCTTCTCGGCGGTCAGTCTATCCACAGGGGAGACATTTCACAGATCAGGGAAAAGCTGCAGAGTGCTGCAGATACCGGTCTTGGAAGTGCTTCTAAGAACAAAGGCAAAAGTGATACTCTCCGCGGCTGGGAAGACTGTTATTCCACCACTGTCATGGCAACTGTTACTGAACTTGAGCTTGATGACAAGCTGATCGTACAGGGTGCCTCCACAGATGCACAGCTTGTTGCCGTAGGCGGCAATTACCAGGCATTCCATCCATACAGATATATGTCCGGCGGATTCCTTCCAGAGACACCCGTAGATAAGTTCCATATAGTTATCAACGACGTGCTCGCATGGAAGTTCTATCATTCCTACGATGTTATCGGACGTTATATCTCAATCAATGGCCAGATGTTTACCATCATAGGCGTTGTTGAGGAAAAAGACACCAAGGTGGCTCAGCTTGCAGGCGAACCGGAGCCAAGAGCGTTCATCTATTTTGCAGCGCTCGACACGCTCTACGGATCATCTGATATGGTTCCGTCCGGCGGAAGTACAGGTGACAGCGATCTTGATTTGGGCGAAGATGACTTTGATTTCTCAGGCCTCGATTCCTTCGACGGTGCAACTGATCCCGTACCTTCATCAGCCGGCGATTACAGCGGCAGTACTGACTTTGCTATCCAGTGCTATGAAGCTCTCATCCCGGAACTCGTAAGGGGTGTAGGCGTAACGGATTTCAAGAATGCATTGCCCTCTTATTCGATCCAGGATCCTGAAGTCTATGTCGTAAATAAGACTGACCGTTACAAGATCAATCGGGTAGTGGATACAATGTTCCCTCTCGGAGAGACGACAGAGGAGCGTTTAGGTTATGAGTTCCCTTACTGGGAGACAGCAGCCCAGCTTACTGAAGAAAGATTATTTTTCGATTATCTGCTGGTTGCTCTGGGCATCTTATTGCTTCTTGTCGGCGGCATCATGATCGCACTGAAGTTACGTGCCAGAAAGGCAGTGGCTCCGGATGAACTTGTTGTCCTGAATGTCGAGGAGATCGAAGGACCCGACGACGAGACACTCATGCTAAAAGCCTGAGTTTTAATATAGAATAATCAGGATTTTTTCCTTATAATTCCCTTTAGGTGAATAAAACCTGAAGGGAATATTTTTAATGCATAAGATATCTAGTAAGCTCATTTGCCTTATAATGACGGCGGCTCTGTTGATTGCTCTCACAGGGTGTCTGGGCACGGATTATTCCCTTGAATCCACGGAAAAGAGCGCCAGGACCTCCAAGACGTCCGAGACCACGAGTCCCTACGTCCGCATGGAGTTTGACACTGCGAAATATCCTTACTATTCGATGCTTTCGGAGACTGAGAAAAACGCTTATTCACTTATCTATGAAGAACTCAATAAAGGCAGCCGGAAGTTCAGCTGCCGTGTGGATGTCACGGCTGACCAGCTCTCAAAGGCTATCGATTCAGTACTGAACGATCATCCGGAATTGTTCTGGCTTGATAATAACTACGGTTATACTTACGACCCCTCAGGCGGGAATATCAGGGAACTTTCCTTTACGTTTTTCGATTTTGCCGACACGCCCGAAAAGCTTGAGGCCGCGCGAGCGGAATTTTCGAGAGCGGCAGATACAATAACTGCAAAGGCGCTGACGTATAATTCGATCACCGACAGGGAACTCTATATCCACGACTATATCTGCCAGAACACGGAATACGATGCGGACGCACCATATAATCAGAGTGCATATTCCGTTCTCGTTACGCATAAATCAGTATGTGCGGGCTATGCAAGATGCTTCCAGTATCTGATGCAGAAGACCGGCGCCACATGCTACTACGTTACAGGCAGGACTGAAGGCACAAGCGGAGGGGTCGTCGGCGGCAGCAACAGCGACGGCAGCCATTCCTGGAACATGCTCCTGATAAACGGCGTCTACTGCAACGTTGACTGCCTTTGGGACGATACGGCGAGCGACACTTACGGAAGCGCCATCTATCCGTTCTTTAACCTTCCTGACAGCGAGATGGTAAACCACGTAAGGATAGAGATGGCGGTAAATCTCCCCTCTTGCAGTTCTGACGAATACAGGTATTCCAAGCAGTTCGGGCCGACTATCGAAGCAAGCAGCATTATTTTCGCTGATGCGTAAAGAGCATTCTGCGGACCGGACCGGTCCCATTGTCAGACACTATTTCTCTATTGTGCTTAAAAATTTCCTCCTGTTTCCAACATTACAACCTAACGGAGTATTATTTATAGGCGCGCAGTTTTAGCGTATAATTAGCAAATTAGTGTATTAAAAGACTAGTCTTAGGAGATGAGAAAATGAAAGAACTTATGCTTGGAAACAAGGCTATCGCCAGAGGTCTTTATGAGGCCGGCGTAGCAGTTGCAAGTTCGTACCCCGGCACACCCAGTACAGAGACAACTGAAGAAGCCGCTAAGTACGACGAGATCTACTGTGAGTGGGCACCTAACGAGAAGGTCGCAATGGAGACCGCTTTCGGTGCGAGCAGAGCAGGCAGGAGATCCTATTGCGCAATGAAGCACGTAGGACTTAACGTCGCAGCAGACCCGCTCTTTACCATGAGCTACACCGGTGTCAATGCCGGAATGGTCATTCTCGTTGCAGACGATCCCGGAATGCACTCTTCACAGAATGAGCAGGATTCCAGGCACTATGCCATCGCTGCAAAGATGCCCATGTTAGAGCCCGCTGATTCCCAGGAGGCTAAGGATTTCGTAATTGAGGCTTATGATATTTCCGAGCAGTTTGATACTCCCGTACTTATCAAGATGTGCACGAGAGTTGCTCACTCCCAGTCAGTCGTTGAGACAGGCGAGAGGATCGAAGTTGCTGTTAAGCCTTACGAGAAGGACGCAGCCAAGTATGTAATGGTTCCTGCAAATGCAAAGAGACGTCACCCCATCGTTGAGGAGAGAACAAGAAAGCTCGTAGCATTTGCCGAGGAGTCGTCACTTAACCGTGTTGAAGAAGGTTCTGATACATCAATGGGTATCATCACTTCCTCCACTTCATACCAGTACGTTAAGGAAGTATTCGGTGATAAGTATCCTGTATTGAAGATCGGTCTTATCAACCCGCTTCCTGAGCAGAAGATCAAGGATTTCGCTTCCAAGGTAGATAAGCTCGTAGTTGTTGAAGAGCTTGACCCCATCATCGAGACACACTGCAAGACATTAGGTCTTGAAGTAACAGGCAAGGACATTTTCCCGTTGATCGACGAGTTCTCCCAGGGTCTCATAGCTTCCAAGCTGGGACTTCCTGAAAAGCCCGCCTGCAAGCCCATCGAAGGACTTCCCGGAAGACCTCCTGCAATGTGTGCAGGCTGTCCTCACAGAGGAATGTTCTATGTTTTATCCAAGCTCAAGCTTACGGTCATGGGCGATATCGGATGCTATACATTAGGTGCCACACCTCCGCTCTGCGCTATCGATACAACAGAGTGCATGGGTGCTTCCATCAGCTCTCTGCACGGATTCAATAAAGCTCTGGGCGCTGATGCCGAGAAGAAGACTGTCGCCGTTATCGGCGATTCAACATTCATGCATTCAGGTATGACAGGTCTTGCCAACATCGCTTACAACCAGACAAATTCAACAGTCATAATCCTTGATAACTCCATCACGGGCATGACAGGACATCAGCAGAATCCTACAACAGGATACAACCTCCGTGGTGACCCGGCAGGCAAGATCGACCTCGAAGCTCTTGTAAAGGCTATGGGCATCAACAGAGTAAGAGTAGTTGATCCTTATAACCTCGCTGAAGCTGAAGCAGCAGTCAAGGAAGAGCTCGCAGCAGAAGAGCCTTCCGTAATCATCTCCAGAAGACCCTGCGCTCTTCTTAAGAAGGTTAAGCGCGGTGAGCCTATCCAGGTCAACCCTGACAAGTGCAAGTCATGCAAGGCTTGCATGAAATTAGGATGTCCTGCGATCTCCTTTAAGGACGGACACGCTCACGTAGACACGACACAGTGCTTCGGCTGCAAGGTCTGCAGCGAACTCTGCA
>JAEEGL015505205.1_pt1 | contig 12857 bp, 15 predicted proteins | sample 9134231 | NCBI WGS metagenome assembly JAEEGL01 (sample SAMN16246548, study PRJNA631951) | gut metagenome | biome: gut microbiome; feature: rumen; material: fiber-attached | host: Bos | place: Iran: Karaj | collected 2018-10
AAAGGATATGAAATAATAGCTGGTGAAAGACGTGTTAAAGCATCAAAGATGGCTGGTCTTGAAACAGTTCCTGCTATTGTTCGTGAATTTGATGATACTGAAATGATGGAAATTGCTCTACTTGAGAACTTACAAAGAGAAGATTTAAATCCATTTGAAGAAGCAAATGCATATGTTAAGATAATGGAAGCTAAGAATCTTACACATGAGGAATTAGCTAAGGTTCTTGGAAAGAGTCAATCTTATATTACTAATACTGTTGGTCTATTACGTTTACCTGATGATATTAAAGAATTAGTTATTAATGGTAAATTATCGATGACACACGCAAGAATATTAAGTAAAATGAGTGACCGAAATACAATTAGTTTACTAGCCGAAAGAATTATTAAAGAAAATTTATCAGTACGTGATTTAGAAGAAATAGCTAAAGGTAATAATATTGATAAAATAATTAAAGTAAATAGAAAAGTGAAAGAAAGTAATCGAGAATATCGTTATGCAGAAGAACTACTATGTGAAAAACTTGATTCTAAGGTACGTGTATATAAAAATAAAATAGAAGTTAAGTTTAGTGATACAGCTGATTTAAATCGAATACTTGAAATATTAAATATTGGTAAATAAAGAATAAGGGTGATTTTATGGATAAAAAGTATGATATTGGAAGTTTATTAGTCTTAAAAAAAGGACATCCTTGTGGTGAAAATATGTGGGAAGTAGTTAAACTTGGCGCAGATATAAGACTAAAATGTACTAAATGCAATAGACTTATCATTATCCCTAGAATAGAATTAAATAAAAAAATAAAGAAAGTTATAGAAAAGGAGAAATAGTATGTTTGATGGAAAAATAAAAAAGAAATTTAGAAGAAGAACGTTTAATCCTATAACTGCTTACTTTCTATTAACTTTGTTAATTGTAGTTTTAAGTGGAATATTTAGTTTATTTAACTTTCAGACAACATATAATGTTATAGATAGTACAAAACTAGAATATTTACAAACAACTGCTATTGTTGAAAATTTATTTAGTTTTGATGGACTTAAATATATAGTTAGTAATGCATCGAAGATGTTTATATCTTTTGCACCACTTAGTATGTTTTTAATTGCTTCTATTTGTTTAGCTGTTGCAGAAGCTAGTGGATTTATTGATATATTATTTCGAAAAGTATTTTCAAAGTGGAACAATAGTATATTAACTTTTGTGGTGGTATTAGTTGCAACAATATCATCATTAATTAATGAAGTTGGATTTGTTATATTAATTCCTCTTGCTGCGTATATTTATAAAGCTAAAAAGCGAAATCCAATGATTGGTGTATGTGCAGCATTTGCTGGGTGTGCTTTTGGTTATGGTACAAGTATATTTGTTGGTTCTTTGGAAACACAACTTATTCCTTATACTACTGCAGCTGCAAGAATGATTGATGCAAATTATCATGTTAGTTTATTATCTAATTTGTTTATTATGATAGTTTCTTCTTTTGTTTTATCTATTGTAGGTGCTATTATTATTGAAAAGATAATTGCTCCTAAATTAGGTAAATATCGTGTTAAAAAACAATTAAATACATTAGATGATTTTGAAATAATTGGAGAAGAAGAGCAAGAACAAAAAGCTTTATCTCTTGATTATAACGAAAAAAGAGGATTTAAAGTAGCTTCAATTGTTTCTCTTGTGTTTGTTATCTTCTTTATATATTCAGTTATTCCTGGGCTTCCTGGATCTGGATTACTTTTAGATTATAATGAAGAGACTTATTTAAGACAAATATTTGGTGAAAATTCATATTTCCAAGATGGATTTACTTTCATGGTTTCTTTACTATTTATTATTAGTGGTCTAGTTTATGGATTCGTTTCAAAGAAATTTAAAAATAATACGGATGTATTAAATAGTTGCAAGGAACCACTTGCTAAAATAGGTACGATGTTATTATTACTATTTGTTGCGTCACAGTTTATTGGAATATTTAAGAAAACCAATATTGGAACAGTAATCGCAGGAGTATTTGCCAATGTTTTATCTTCGTTCTCATTTAGTGGAATAGCTTATTTAATAATTGCAATTATTATAATGATTATCTGTGATTTGTTCTTAACTGGTGTACAAGCTAAGTGGATTATCTTTTCACCAGTAATAGTTCCGGCTTTGATGAAAGCTAATATTACGCCACAATTTACTCAATTTGTAATGAGAATGGTTGATTCAATGGGTAATGGTATTTCGCCATTATATGCATACTTTGTTATCTTTATTGGCTATATGAATATCTATAATATGAATGAGGATAAACCAGTTACAATATCAGCAGCTATTAAGTTAATGTTCCCTTATTTTGTAATAATTGGTCTAACATGGTTGCTTCTTTTGATTGGTTGGTATATAATAGGACTTCCAATTGGTCCGGGAGTATTCCCAACAGTATAAAGGAGAGATTATGAGTTTAAAAGCAGGTATAGTAGGTCTTCCAAATGTTGGAAAATCAACTCTTTTTAATGCAATTACAAAGCAAAATATATTAGCAGCAAACTATCCATTTGCAACAATAGATCCAAATGTTGGTGTAGTTAATGTTCCAGATGAGAGAATTAATGTTTTAAATGATATGTATAAACCAGCTAGACTTATTCCAACTAGTTTTGAATTTACTGATATTGCAGGTCTTGTTAAAGGTGCATCAAGTGGTGAAGGACTTGGTAACAAGTTCTTATCCCACATAAGAGAAACCGATGCAATTATTGAAGTAGTAAGATGCTTTGATGATGAAAATATTATTCATGTTGAAGGTAAAACTGATCCAATAAGAGATATTGAAATTATTAATTTAGAGTTATCTTTAGCGGATTTAGAAATTATTAGTAATCGATTAGATAAAATAAAGAAAAAAGCAGAAACTACTAAAGATAAGGATTCATTAATTGAAGTTGGAGCTTTAGAAAAGGCTAAAAATGCCTTAGAAAAAAACATTCCACTTCGTGTTATTAGTTTTACTGATGAAGAAAAAGATGTTATTAAACCATTCTGTTTTCTTACACAAAAGCCAATTATTTATTTAGCTAATGTATCTGAAGAAAAACTAAATGAAGAAAACGAATATTACAATCAAGTCGTTGATTATGCAAATAAAGAAGGAAGTCGCGCTATTAAAATAAGTGCGAAGTTAGAATCTGATTTAGTTGATTATACTGAATCAGAAAGACAAGAGATGCTTGATATGTTAGGCATTAAAACAAGTGGTCTTGATGAACTTATTAAGGTTACTTATGAACTTCTTGGACTTCGTACGTATTTTACGGTAGGAAGTGATGAAGTTCGTGCATGGACATTTAGAAATGGCATGAATGCTAAAGAATGTGCAGGAATTATCCACAGTGACTTTGAAAAAGGTTTTATTCGAGCAGAAGTAATGAGTTATGATGATTTAATTGCTTGTGGATCTGAATTAAAAGTAAAAGAAGCAGGTAAATTTAGATTAGAAGGAAAAGATTATCTAATGCAAGATGGAGATATTTGCCACTTTAGGTTTAATGTATAGACACTTAGGTGTCTTTTTTTCATAATAAAAACTATTAACAAAATCGCTAATAGTTTTAATAATTAATTATTATTCTCTTTTAGTTTTATATATAAATCAGTAACACTTTGTAAAAATAGAGGAATTAGCTTATCAATAAGTATTATATCTTCTTTTTTATTTAATATTATTAATTTGTTATTTGTAATTGCAGCAAAAACCATATCGTAATCTGTATTATTTACTAGATATAAATAGTTAACTTTATTGTAATTTGTCTTGCCAGCTACAATATAATCTTTTTTGTCATCTAAGGTGAGGGTATCACCTAAATCTATATTATTCATTTTTACTTACTCCTCTCATTTTCTTTTTCCTTTTTTGAATGGTTTTCATCAATATCTATGATTTCATTAAAAAATAATTCGCTCAAACCAAATGCTACTACACAAGCCCAAAATACATGTGTTAAAATCATATTATCACTTATTTTCAATTCATAACATTTATCAAGTGTAGTATATCCAACAAATATCGTTGATAATACAGATAATAGATGTGTAATTGTGTGCTTTTTCTTTTGAACTTTAGTAATTTCTTTTGTTTCACGAGTTCCATCTTCTAATTGTTCAATGCTGGGTGGTATTATGTCTTTTTCTTGAATACTATTGTTGCCTTGTATCAGTATTTTGACATCGCAATATGGACAAATGGCACTGTTATCATCATTTTGTTGTAATTTTGCACCACACGCAGGACACTTTAATGGTAAAATATTTTTTGAGTTTTTTTTAATGGAATATATGGTACGTTCTTCTCTTTGCATAATTCATAACTCCTCTAGTGTAATTATATCATAACGTTATAGTATATCAAGAAAAATTTATTGATTTTTCCCCACTACCCTATCGCCTTGATATGCATTTCTTCTAGCCATTTCTTTATCTATATCGTTTAATACACCAAATTTTTTTATTAACCATTTTGGTTCAATTAATTCATTTGGATTAGGATCGCCAGTTATTCGATGAATAACAATTTCTTCTCTTAATAATTCTAGTTCATCACATACTATATCAACATATTCTTCTTTTGATAAAACATGAAATTTCTCTTTTTCATATAATTCAGCTAATTTAGTATCTTTAATTATGTGTAACATGTGTATTTTAATACCTTGAATATCTAGATTATTAACATATTTAACTGTTTCTAGCATATCTTCCCTACTCTCATATGGAAGACCATTAATTATATGAATTATTATGTTAAGTTCTCTTTCCCTTAGTTTTTTGATTGTTCTTTCAAATTCTTCTAGGGTTTCACCCCTATTAATTAATTTATTAGTAGATTCATGAATAGTCTGTAGCCCTAGTTCGATATTTAAATATGTTCTTTTATTTAACTCTTCTAAGTAATCTAAACACTCTGAATTAATAGAATCTGCTCTTGTTGCAATATTTAGTCCTACTACATTAGGTATTTTTAATATTTCTTCATATTTTTCTTTTAATATAGATACTGGTGCATAGGTATTTGTATTAGCTTGAAAATAGCCAATATATTTTGTGTTTGGCCATTTATTATCCATTATACTCTTTATTTCATAAAACTGTTCTGTAAGGCTTTTATTAGGCTTTCCTGCATAATCTCCACTACCTAGTTTAGAACAGTAAATACACCCACCTACTCCTTTAGTACCATCCTTGTTTGGACAAGTAAAACCTGCATTTAAACTGATTTTAGCTATTTTTCCACCAAACTTATGTTTATAAAAATAATCTAGTGTATGATATCTTTTATTATTATCACTATATTTAAACATACCCTACCTACTCTGTTATACTATTAATAATATCAAAGAAATCCAACTTTGTTTCTGATAAATCAATAATATTTTTAATAAAATCATTATCGATTTGATAATGATTTTTAACTAATTTTAAATATATTTTATAGATCTTTGTTAAATCATTTTCATCCATTTGTATTGGAACTTTCTTTTCAATACATTTATTTAAGTTATCTATTATCATTGAATCTAATTTTAAATCATATTCTTTTTTTGTTTTATAGTTTTCTCTTTTTATTAAATTATTGTTATATACTAGTTTTTCTATCTTCTTGTATTCCATTTTTACCTCTTTGCATATATATTATACAATAATTTAAAAAGATTTTTAACAAATACTTTATAAAATAGATAAATTTTGTTATAATTTAAGATAGGGGTATTAGGTAGACAATGGATGGAATGGGGAATGCATATGTATAAGTTAGGAGATCAATTTACTAATAATTCTGTTAACGATTTAATTTCTGATGATGCAGCTGTAATGCGAAGTAGTTCATATCGTATAACAGTCTTATCTGATCGTTTAATAAGACTTGAATATAGTAGTAATGGTGTTTTTAATAATTATGAAACGACAATTGTTAAAAATAGAAAGTTTGATGTAGTTGATTATACTAAACAGGAAGATAATAATATTTTAAAAATAGAAACGCGCTACTTTGTTTTAACATATGTTAAAAATTCTTCATTTAATGGAAGATCTTTAACTGCAAAAAGTAAAAGCACTGGTGAAGAATGGTATTATGGTCAAAAAGAAGTTAAGAATTTTAACAGTACTTCTGTTTCTTTAGATAATACTACAAAATTACCAGAATTAGAAAAAGGTTTATTTGCTCTTAATGGCATTGTTACTATTGATGATAGTAATTCGCTATGTTTTGATGAAAATAGAAATATTGTTAATTTAGATAAAGGTAAAGATTATGTTGATTTGTATTTATTTATTTATGATAAAGATTTTGCTCTTTGTCTAAAGGATTATTATCGATTAACTGGTTATCCTAAGATGATTCCACGTTATGCACTAGGTAATTGGTGGAGTAAAGAGTGTGATTACAAAGACTTTGAAGTCTTAGAAAAGATAGATAAATTTAGAATGCATGGAATTCCGTTATCTGTATTTGTTCTTGATAATGGATGGTCTAAAACAGATCCAAAATATCCAAGTATTAAGAATGGTTTTAGTTTTAATTCAAACTATTATTCTAATCCAGCAGAATTTATACAAAAAGTTCATGATCAAGATGTTAAAATTGGATTAAAAATTAATCCGCATATGGGTATATTTCCTTTTGAAAATAACTTTCAATATGTATCACAGTATTTACCAATTAATAAAGATGGTTATGTAGATTTTTCACCATATGATATAAAAGCAGTGGATGTATTATTAAAAGTATTGATTCATCCACTAGAATCACTTGGTGTTGATTTCTTTTGGAATGATTACTATGATGCTGATAAAAATAAAATGTATTTAATGAATTATTATATGAATTTAGATATGTTAAGAAATAATAAGCGTGGTATTATGTTGTCAAGAAATAGTACTTTTGATGCACACTTATTTAATGTCTTATATTCTGGACGTAATGTTATTGATTGGAATACTCTTAGAATGCTTCCATTTTATACATTAAATAGTGCAAATATTGGGGTTTGTTTTTGGAGTCATGATATCGCGGGATCAACTGGTGGAATTGAAGATAATGATTTTTATCTTCGTAGTATTCAGTATGGTGTTTTCTCACCAATTTTAAGATTTAATACGGTGAAAGGTTTATATTTTAAAAGAGAACCATGGAAATGGGATGTTGTAACTAATAGTATAGCCAGTGATTATTTGAAACTAAGACATCGTTTAATTCCATATATTTATAGTGAATGTTATAATTATCACAAGGAAGGTAAATTATTAATTCAACCATTCTATTACTATAATTTAAAATTCTATGATGATGAAAATTACTCAAATCAATACTATTTTGGTAGTTCATTTATGATTTCTCCAATTATTAATCCAATGGATCCAGATATGAATCGTACGATTCAAAGATTCTTTATTCCTGATGGCGTTTGGTATGATTTTAAAGATGGTAAAAGATATCAAGGTAATCATAAATATATAGGATTTTATTCAATTGATGACTATCCAATATTTGTTAAACAGGGGAGTATTATTCCTATGGCAGGTCCAAATAGTTTTATGTCATATAAAAATCCCCAAGACTTGGAAATACATGTTTTCCCAGGTAATAGTAATACTTATCATTTGTATGAAGATGATGGTGAAACGAATAATTATCAATCTGGAAGATACTGTATAACAGAAATTGATTATAATTATCGAAAGAGTAATTACACTTTAATTATTCGACCAATAGAGGGAGATTTAAATTCATTATTACCAACAAGAGATTATAAAATAGTATTTAGAAATACTAAAAAATCAGATAATGTTGTTGTTTATGAAAATGATAAAGTATTAGATAATATTAAGACAGAAGTTACGGAAACAAGCTTTATTGTATATATCAATAATATAAGTACTAAGAGTCAATTAGTAGTTAACTGTTATGGTGAGGATATTGAAATAGATAGTGTTAAACTTATAAAAGACGATATTGATAGTATTTTGTTTGATTTAAAGATTTATACAAATATTAAAGATGAAATAGCTTCGATAGTATTTAATGAAGAATTATCTCTTGGTAAAAAGAGAATTGCGATTAAAAAATTAAAGAAAAAGGGTTTAGACCCAAGAAGTATTAAAATATTTTTAAGATTACTAGAATATATGGAAATGTAGAGGTTTTATGGATATAAAAAAGGTTTTGATTGAATTTGTTATAGCTTTCGTTATTATTTATGTTATCTATTATTCATTAATAATAAGAAAGTGTAAGAAGAATAAGAAAATGGTACCAGCTGAGGTAAATTTAATACTAACTTTCTATAAAATAGATTTAAAAAAGGTAGATGTTTATCAAATAGTAAAGGTAGTTAGTATAGTAACAACATTTATTTTATCAATAATAATAACTTTAATAAGTGCTTTCTTTGATAATACGATTATTCTTCTTATATTTGGAACATTACTTTCTATTGTTGTTGCAATTATCTGTTATCGTTTTATTGGAAGATATTACGAAAAGAAGAGTAATGAAAAGAAAAGTAATTGACAAAAGTCTATGCAACATAGACTTTTTTTGTTGTTTATAAATAAATATTATGCTATACTTTACTTAGAATAGGGTGATATTCGTGAAGCAAGATAATAAAGTAGTCATTTTAAAACTAAGAGATTATTTAATGAATATATCAACGGAAGAGTTAACTAAAAGATTAAAATATCTTGATAAGGCAATTCAAGAATTACATGATAGTGGCTATTATGTAGTTGGGGATTTGGCGGATATAGAAATTTTAAATAATGAAATCACCCTTGAGTCATTTAAAGATAAAATAGATTATTTAAATAGTGGAATTAATGAAAATGGAAAAAATAAGAATATCTTAGAATTATGTTCAATCGGTATTTGTGCATATAATAAATTATCAGTATTGCATACAAGTAAAGATTTTATTGTGTACGTTATTGATAATGTGGAAATGTTTCTAGAACATGGAAATATTCCAGGTATTATGCAAGAATACTATATTGATGTTTTTAATCGTGGAAAAGTGGACTATTTAAATGAATTTCTATTACGTCATCTTGAATATGATAATAGTAATGGCAATAATCTAGGAAATGGTAAAGTTTATACAAAAAAGAATGCAGCTGGAGCTATTTATGCAGGTGAGAAGGATAATATTAGAAATATAGATGATTATCGAAATGATGATATTGGTAAACCATATACTGGTCAAACAGGAGTAAGTAGATCTTTAAATAAGAGTGCAGCGTTTGCAAGTATCTTATTGTTACCAGCGTTGTTAGCCTTAATATATTTATTAGCAATCGTGGTTTATTTTGTGTTTATTAAATAGGAGATAGATTATGGATAATAAAAAAGAATATACTTGGATAAATATATACGTTAATCATCATGATAGGAATCATGTATGGGCAATGGTTTATTCACGTGAGAAAAGAAGAACTAAAAATGTATCAAAAAGAGAAATTGTTGAATTTAAAAGTTATGATGAAATGATAGCGTTTGTTACTAATCATTTTGGATCATATGAATTAGAAAATTATGTTCCTTATTCACAAAAGAAAGTACACATTAATTTCGTTGATTATTTACAAGCTAATTCTATTAAACACAAATTAAATCCCGACACTGACCAAATAAACTTAGTTGTAAGAGCTTATTATGGTAATGGAACATATAGGAATCAAGATCTATTTTTTGAACCTAGATATCAAAACTTTGTTATGAATTTATTAAGAAAGAGTTATAATCTTTCGAAAAATGATAAATTAGGGCCAGAAGTATTTAGGGAAATAGATGCCGATGCAGTATATGGGGTAGAAAATAATTCAAAACCAAGAGTGTCTAGGACTGAAAGAAGAATTGAAAGAGAAAGACATGCTTTCCCAATGCCTGAGAAAAAGAAACGTCATCCAGTTAAAAATTTAGTTATTTATGGAACAGTCTTAGTATCAATCTTTTTAGCGGCTAAAGGTATCAGTTTACAAATAGAACACGCTGATTTATCTGATGGTATTGCTCTTGATAAAATAACTGACTATGGAGATTTTAAATTATTATTATCTAAAGGAGACATGGGTAGAATTGCTGAAAGTTTAATCCGTGAAGAATATCAAAATATTAGTGTTGATGATGTGAAGAATATCGACGAATATATTAATACTTTGGTTAAGAGTAATCATAAAGAAGAGAGTACATTTCATGATTTCCAATTAAAGGAATTTAAATATGATGTGGGAATGGACGCAAAAAATACTAAATTATTAGATAGATTAGATGCTTTATATCAAAAATGTTTTCATAAAGAACGTGGTAGTAATAAATATGTATTTAATGAAAAAGAAGGAAAGAAGTTCTTGGATTTCGCTTTACCACTTATCATTATGAATAATGGTTATTATGCTGGATATAATGAGTGGAGTACTGATCCTTTATCATCATATGCCAATGCTGAAGAAATAAGTGCTTATGGAACACTTCCTGATTTTATACATGAAGTAGTTAATTTAAAAGTAATGGGTGTTCTTGAACACATAAATGACTATTATTTTGGATATTCTAATTATGTTACTGGTAATAGAGATAAAGCTACGTTATTAAGCCAAGTTATGAAAATATCTGATAAAGATATATCAACATTGATAAAATTAGTAGCAAATACTAAGGAAGAAACCCATACAAACGGTAGAAAATAACGAAAAATACTTGTATTTTACACCTAAATGTGTTATTTTATATATGCACGTAGGTGTTTTTATTTTGGTTTAAAGGAGAATTTATGAAAAAAATTAAAAAATTCTTTAGTGAAGTTAAGAAGGAACTTAGTAAAGTAAAATGGCCAAATAGAAAAGATATGGTTAAATATTCTATTGCAACTATATGTTTTGTAGTATTCTTTGCTGCATTTTTCTATTTGATTGATTTTTCAGTTGCTTTTATTAAGTCATTGGTGTAATTATGGACGAGAAGAAATGGTATGTAGTTAACACTTATTCAGGACATGAGAGTAAGGTTAAAGAAAAACTTGAAATGAGAGCTCAATCTATGAATATGGAAGATAAGATATGTCGTGTTATTATTCCAGAACAAAAGGTTGTTGAAGAAAAAGATGGAGTTCAAAAAGAAAAAATTAAGAAATTATTTCCAGGTTATATCTTAGTAGAAATGGTTATGACTGATGAAGCTTGGTTCGTTGTACGTAATACTCCTGGAGTAACTGGATTTATTGGTTCTTCTGGTAAAGGAGCTAAACCAACACCTCTTCAACCATATGAAGTAGAGAATATCTTACATAATATGGGTATTGCTAAAAATGCTAGTAATGCTGAACTTAAAGAAAATGATAAAGTTAAAATTATTGACGGGCCATTTGTTGGTATGAGTGGTACTATTGAGTCTATTGATACTGATAATAATATTGCTAACGTGCTTGTTGATTTGTTTGGACAAGAAACTTCTGTTGAAGTTGAATTAGGACAAATAGATAAGGAGTAATTATCATGAATAGGGGTTTGGTTAATATAAAAGAATTTCGAGATAATTTTTCCAAAGCTGATTTTAGACTAGGGAAAAGCTCGTATTGTTTTATTGTTGGTGATAAAATATATAAATTTTATGCTAAAAAATATGGTAATCCAATTACTCCAACTAATGAATGTGATTTATCAATATACAAGGCAGATACAATTGTGTTTCCAATCGAATATATTTATGATAAAAAGATATGTTGTGGCGAAATACAAGAATATATTAAAAGTTCATGTATTATTGAATCATTTAATTGTGATGCATTAGTTAGTAGAATATTAGAAAGTTACGATCAAGTAATTGGGGATTTGCTATTATATCCGAATATTTATATGCAAGATGTTAGTAGTGTTAATATCTTGTATTCTAATGAATTAGGTTTTCATATAATTGATACAATGGAATGGAAAATAGTTTCTAAAGATATGTATAAAGTTAACTTAAGTAATTTTAATTTAGGTCTTATTAAAGAAATATTTGAGTATTTTTCAATTCCAGTTATCTATGGTAATGTTACTAATTACATTGATCAAAGAATTCTCGATAATATATCTAAATATGGTGATGCAGGTAAGAGATTACAAGACGGAATAAAAAACATTATTTATCGTAATTATAACTTTTTAAAAATAATGTATGGATTAATAGATTGTTACCGTGTATATAGTAAAACGGATCCTAATACACTGGGTGATGTGAAAGAATTCGTAAAAGAATTAAAAAAGGGTTGATTTTAATATAATTTAATGTTATTATTTATACGCTATATTTTAATTAATATAGATTTAGTGGGAGAAAAATGATAAGTGATTCGGTTGACCACTCGCGAAAAGCGAAAAAATATAAATAGGAGGTGTTTTTCGTGGCAAAAGAAGTAGTAAAAAAGATTAAGTTAGCTATTGAAGCAGGAAAAGCTAATCCAGCTCCACCAGTTGGTACTGTATTAGGACCTGCAGGTATTAACTTACAAGAATTCTGTACAAAGTATAATGAAGCAACAAGAGATAAGATGGGTGATGTTTTACCAGTTGAAATTTCTATTTACGATGATAGAACATTCGATTTTATAATTAAAACTCCACCAACTGCATTCTTAATTAAGAAGTTTGCTAAGATTAATAAAGGTTCTGCTAAAGGTAAGAGTGAACCTGTTGGAACTTTAACTGAAGCACAAGTTCGTGAGATTGCAGAAATTAAGTTGCCTGACTTGAATGCATATGATGTAGAAAGTGCAATGAAACAAGTTATTGGTACTGCCAAGAATATGGGCGTAGAAATAAAAGGATAATTT
>JAEEGL015603474.1_pt1 | contig 12857 bp, 15 predicted proteins | sample 9134231 | NCBI WGS metagenome assembly JAEEGL01 (sample SAMN16246548, study PRJNA631951) | gut metagenome | biome: gut microbiome; feature: rumen; material: fiber-attached | host: Bos | place: Iran: Karaj | collected 2018-10
AGCGGTCGCCATACACCTCGTCCCAGTCGTCCATGAGGTCCGGAAAGTCTTCCAGCATGGGCTTCAATTCCTCTTCGGGCCACGCGGAGACCCAAGGTGAAAGTTCCGTTACAGAAGCGTTTCTTCCTGCCTGCTCGAACAGCTGCACATGCTCGGGATCATCCGAGAACCAGATGTAGCCCTTGGAGCGGATGAGCTGCCCCGGGTAGCTTTCCACGAACTCGTCAAAGGCTTCGCGGTTAAAGGGGCGCTTTTCTTCAAAAACGAAAGAGGATATGCCATATTCATCCACACACGCCTTCACATCCTCATGCTCGCAGTTGTTGAGAGCCTGCTGAACGCTTGAATAGGCTTCAACTTCGTCAAAATCAAAATCCTCCCGGTTAAGGATCACGTCAAGATCCACCTGTCCGTTGGTGCAGGTGATCATCTCAGCCTTTCTCTGGATGGCACGAAGCCCTTCCTTCACTTCTTCCAGCTGTTCCTCGGTCAGAAGGTCGATCTTGTTCAGGATCATGAGATTGCAGAACTCTATCTGGTCCATGACAAGGTTGATGACATCCCCGTCCTCGCTCTCTTCCTCAGACATGAGATCGTGCAGGAACTCGCGGTAGATCCTGTCAACATCCACCACAGAAACCACAGATTTAAGGTAAACCCTTGTATCCTCGGTCATCTCTTCGTAATTCACAAAGGCTCCCGCTATGGACGAGGGTTCGCTGATGCCCGACGCTTCCACGAAAATAGCTTCTATGCTCCTGTCGTTGGACAGCCTCTCGATCTGAGCCATGAACTCGTCCCTCAAAGTGCAGCATATGCATCCGTTCTGCATTTCCACCATCTCAACCTGCACCACTTGGTTTCCGGTCTTGTGAAGGATCGAGGCGTCAATGTTGATGCTGCCCATATCATTTACGATGAGGGCGATCTTTCTGTTCTCCTGCTTCAGGATGTTCTGCATAAGGGTGGTCTTGCCCGAACCCAGATAACCTGTGATCACAACTATTGGTACTTCTCTTGTAGACATATATACTCCTTTGAATCTCATTAAAAGGGGGCGGACCGGGATACCCTCGTGCAAGGTCCCGGCCCGGTGTATTTTGCAACACAGTTGCATATTATATTCATAGGCGCATATTATGTCAAGAAAAAATTGCAACTCATTTGCAATTTTTGCATCTGCACATTATGACTGTCTTTCCGTAATCTATGGTAATGCCGTACTCGTCTTTGATCTCCTGTCCCATTTTTTCAAAGATGTCGCTGTCCAGATGGAAGATCTTTCCGCAGACTTCGCACTGTGCATGCATATGCCTGTTGCACGCTTCATGGCCTTCCGTATACTGATAGCAGGCAGCGTTCACGTCGGACTCCTTGTATCGCACAAGTTTGCCCTCGTTTCCCAGCCTCTCCAGATTTCGATAGATGGTGGAACGGTCGATGTCCACTCCGTCCCGGTTCAGAGCCTCCACGATGTCCCTGGCGGTAAAGCGCTCCTCGGCGTGTCTTTTCATATATTCAATGATGGCATTTCGTGTTTTTGTCTTGTATTCCGTCTGCATGGCTCCTACCCTTCTCATTCGTTCCTGCTGAGGTTTTCGTTAATGACTCTGATGTCGTCCTTCAATTTTCTGTACTGCACCACTCCCATGATCGCATAGGTCACGGAATAGCCCATGACCGTACTTATGAAAGCCTGAGGATAGCGGTGGAGCTGCCAAACAAAAATGGTTATGGTCATGCATATGCCGAAGGTAACACAGAAATATATGCACCACTGGATGATGACACCGATCCTGCGACAGTCGAAGATGAAGGTCATTCCCGCATAGGAAGCGCCGATGATGCCGTAGATCAGCACGTTCACATAGCCCGCAATGACAGGGGTGGGAAAAAGGCTCATAAACTCCGGCGCTATGGAGATAAAGCCTGAATTTCCCGAAGCGTTAACACCGGCATCGATCAAAAGATTGGTGATGAGCCCCGCAAAGGAGGACAGTGAAAAGCTTATGACAATACGTTTTAATATCTCTTTCATCTCCTTGTCATCTCCTTTATCTTTGCCACATTGCGGCGCGAAGTGTAGGTTTCGTAACCCGTGTTCATGACGATCCTGATGGTTCCCGTGAGGCTTAAGTCCATGCTCTTTATGCGTCTTATGTTCAGGAGTTCCGACTTGGATATCCTGACAAACCCCACGCTTTCCAGTTCTTTTTCCAATTCATAGAGTTTCTTGGGAACGGCATACTTCTCCTTGTCCCCCAGGGCATAGACCCTCTGCCCTTCCGCATAGAAGGAGACGAGCTCACGAGGGCTCAGTTTTACCCTGTTCCCGCGTTCGTCCGTCCCCATCAAAGACATATCGTAAAGACTGTGAAGTTCCGTGAGCAGATCTTTTACTTCTTCCGTCTTTTCATTATTGCATACGTGAAGTTCAGTCTCTTTGTATCTTGCATCGATCTCAGCCTTTATCAGCATACTTCCTCCAAAGGATCCATGAATGTATCATGTCTCTATAATATAATACTTTGGAAAAAGATGCAAAACTTTATTGAAGATCTGCCTTCATACGTGTCTTGAAGATCAATGATGAAAGGAAAGCGAATACTCCCGCGCTTAAGACAACAACTGTCAGGCTCACAAAGAATCCTTCATCGAACTCAAGTTTAATGGCCGAACGCATAAGCCTTGTGCAGTAAATGAAAGGCATGCATTTTGCGATCTTAAGGATCACGCCTCCGGTTGCTTCCGCATCAAACCATATGGCTCCCAGGAAGGAACCCAGGGAAATGATGACAGAACAAAGTCCGGGCGCAGCATTCTGATTAAAAAGTGTTCCGAAGATCAGTCCCAGCGAGATAAAGAACACAGCGGAGAACACGGATAAAACCATTCCCAAAAGAAGTCCCGGTACGGAAAGTTCATAGCCCACTATCAGAGAAATGATGACTCCCGAAGTCTCAGTGAGGGCTGTCTGGGCCAGGGACACCAAAAGCATGGGAAGTATGTATCCGTTGGTAAAATCCCTGCTCTTCATGGGAGAAGCAAAAAGTCTGACCAGGAAGGAGCCGCTCCTGTCCTTCGAAACCGAAAGAGCCGTGAAGAGCATTACAAAGGTCTGTCCGAATATGCACACGCCACCCGTAAGATTGTCGATCCTGAACACGGTCATTCCCGCTTCCTTGGGAATACTTTCGTTCACCAGTGTCATGATCACCAGCATGGCAAGGGGAAATGCCACACAAAAGATGTAACTCAATGCATCTCTTGAAACTTCCAATAGATTTCTTTTTGCAAAGCAAACTGTCCTGCTCATCTTGTTCCTCCGTTCTCAACAATGGTAACAAAGACTTCTTCCAAGCCCTTCTTACCTGTCTGCTCTTCAAGTTCCTTAAGGGTACCCACCGTGATCAGCCGGCCTTCCGTCATTATTGCGATGCGGTCTGCAAGGCTTTCCGCTTCTTCCATGTAATGTGTGGTGAGGATGACAGTCATCTTCTCTTTGAGTTTTTCGATGGTCCGCCACAGATCGCGCCTTGCCAGCACATCCAGCCCCAGAGTGGGTTCATCCAGATAGAGGATCTTGGGATCGCTGATAATAGCCATGGCAATGGAAAGTTTTCTCTTCCATCCTCCCGACAGTGTTTTTGCTTTCTTGTTCCGCACTTCCTGAAGTTTAAAGGCTTCTATGGCCTCTGCCACTCTCTTTTCAACATCTTTTTTGTCCTGAAAAAAGATTCCTGCCATAAATTTCAGGTTTTCTTCCACCGTAAGATTTTCAGCCACTGCCGTGTCCTGGGTGGATATGCCGACGAGTTTTTTTACTTCATCCTGCTCCTTTGCAACATCATGCCCGTAAACAAAGGCTTTTCCCGATGTGGGAGTGGAAAGGCAGGACAGCATCCGAACTGTGGTGGTCTTTCCCGCACCGTTCACACCCAGCAGTGCAAAGAGCTCACCCTCGTGCACCGTGAGGTCGATGCCTGCAACCGCTGTTTTGTCGCCGTATACTTTCTTTAGCTTCTGAGTTACAATAGCTTCTTTTTTCAACATCTGTATCCTCCTGTTCGTTGTCGGGAACCCTTTCCCAACCTGTTGAGGACACTATATAACACAGGGCTTTTTCTTTAAATGATTTTTACATGAGCGGTAGTTTTGGGCATATGAACGGAAAAATGGATCCTGTCCCCAGGATCCATTTCCATTTTACTTATTTAAATATTATATTTCCCGTATCCGTTGTGATCTCGCATCTTCCGCCGCTTATGGTCTTCGGTACATCGATCTTTCCCGTGTCACTGGAAGTGATGAACACCTTGTCCGTAAGGAGCGATCCCGAAACTCTTCCTGTGGAAGTCTTTATATAAAGTTCACTTGCGTCGCACTTTTCAAGTTCCACATTTCCTGTGCTTCTCTCGATCTTTACGGCTCCGGAAACGATCACGTTCTTCATTGAAAGATTTCCCGTGGAGCCCTCTGTTTCAAAGTTCTCACAGGTAACATTCGAAAGACTGCTTCTGCCTGTGCTCACCTCTATGCTGATGTTCTTTTCGATCTTTGCGTCAGACACATCGATGTGACCGGTGGTGACGGAAAGTATCAAATTGCCGGCCTTTACCGATTTCAGTTTGATACTTCCCGTACTGCATCCGATCTTGAGTCCTTCCTCAGAGGAAGCCTCACAGGAAACGTCACCGGTTGAGGTGGTGATGTCAATTTCCCCGAAGGAGAAGTCATCGGGGATTACAACGTCTCCGGTTGAAAGTTCAATCCCGAGAGCGGTGTAAGCTTTTTCCGGAAGATAGACGGTGAGTTTGGGCGATCCAAAGGAGAAAATATTGATATGCTCATACCATTTTCTGTTGTCCTCGACCCTGATAGTAAGTTTCCCGTCTTTAACCTGCACGTTGTGAGGCATTTTGTCCTCCTCATATGCCTCAACCCTGCATTCATCGTTACCCGAAGCCTTAAATGTAACGTCAGCGGTATCTGCGTCCACATATATGCTTTCTATCCTGTCTTTAAATTCATACTCTTTTGAAACCATCTTTGTTGTACTCATACTATTGAAATTCCAGCCGCTCCTTCCCAGCGTGATGATGAACATAACAAATCCGCAGAGGATCAATGCTCCTCCTATGCCCAATATCCTTTTTGTATATGTATGCATTTTAATTGTTCTCCTTCCTGATGAAAAGTGTTTTTATCCAATTTGTTATCTTTTTTGTAAGAACAACCGCCTTCTTTGACATCCATATGCAGCCAAAGAACATTATCATGCCCAGACCGGCGGAGATCAGTGCGGAGGAGATCACTGCACATCCGGGGATGGATCCGTTAAAAGCATATGTGAGGATGCCTGCCGGAATGCCCAACACTCCGTAAATTGCAAGGGAGAATTCGATGGTCCAAAGGGATGCGACGATCGCCCACAAAAGAATATAAATGTAAAGTGCAATAGCCAAAACCGAAAAAAGCAACATGATCCATATGGGTGAACTTACTGCAAGCAGCACGATCTCCCATGTTTTCAGCTTGTGCCCGGGCTTTACTCTTTCTCTCAAGATCTTCGCCAAAGGTGTTCCTTCTATGACCTGTGAAATGATATCATCCACATCCCCCACTGCCGCAACAGCTTCTTCTTCGCTGAGACCGTCTTCCATGCGATCGTCTATCATTTCAGCGTAAAATCCGAGGCGTTCCTCCGCATCCTCCTGCGGTATACCTGACAACCCTTTCCTCAACCGGGTAAGAAATTCCTGCTTATTCATTTTCAATAACTCCTTCTGAAAAACTCATCATTCTTGTGTAACAAACCTGTAGATCGACTCGATCTCCTTCCAGTCACCTTTGAACTCTTCTATCCTTCCGAGTCCCGCATCGGTGATCCGGTAGTACTTTCGAAGTCTGCCTTCATGTTCGGCGCTTCTGACCGTGAGCATCTCGGCTGTTTCCAAACGTTTCAGGATCGTATAAAGTGTGGATTCCGACAATTCCACATAGGGTTTCACATCCTTAATGATCTTGTATCCGTAGGATTCTTCATTTTTGATCGCCGCCAGCACACAGACATCGAGAAGACCGCGCTTTAGCTGTATATCCATAAATACCTCCTTTTGGGTATCTGTCAGAACCAAGGGTTGATCATTCCCTCACTTGACGATATACATCGTATCACGAAGTATATCGTATGTCAAGGTATAAAACAAAAAAAATCAGCCGATGTTTCGGATCATGCTGCCATGGTCCAAAACACCGGCTTTAAACGTTCTTTAGTTTACAAAGCCCACTGCCTGGCTTGTTACTTCTTTGCCCTTGTACTTGATGGTGACGCGGACATATTTCAGGTGAGTCTGAGCGTAGACCGAATCGTAAGTCGCACCGTCGGGAACGGTGTCGGAAATGCTTAAGGTCCTGGAGTTGCCCACGCCTTCGATCTCTGTCCATGCAGTAGCATTCTTCGCACTTGCGTACTCCCACTTAAACTCGAAGTCACTGAGATTTGTGCTCAGCTTGGGATTCAGGTTGGAGCTGGGATTTGCGGTAAGTGTATAGCCAAGTTTTGCGCTTCCGGAAATGGATGCGTAGGTCAGAGCCTCGCTGTAATCAAGGCTGGGAGTGCAGATCCTGTATGGTGAAGGAAGTTCGATCTTGGTACCGGTCTTACGAACAATCACTATAGATCCGCTCACTGCACGGCTGAATGCTATCTTGGTGTAGCTGTTTGCCTTTAATGTGGTCCACTGGAGGCTGGTGACGGGAAGGTTGGGGAAGTTGCTTTCCACAACCGCAGCACCTGCCGCAGGGAAATTGGTGAGTCCGTATCTGTTGGCATCATTGGGTGTAATGACTGCCACCTGGAAATCGGAATCATTGCCGTTGCTCACCTGGATACCGCCGTTTCCTGACTTGGAATCAACGTAATCCACGGTGATATTGTCAAACTCCGCATCGCTGATGCTTCCCGATGCGGGGATGGTGATCTCTGTGATACGGCTGGCTGCCGCTCTCTGTGCTCCCGCCGTTCTCACGTACAACGTGTAGGATGTGGTGATAGGCGAGGAATTTGAAAGTCCCAGTGCCTGCTGCGCAAGAAATTTAGTGACTCTTGCGGTTGTGGTGATGGGGGAGATGGCCGTCAATCTGTCGCTTGAAGGAACCGTGGGTTCCGTAGTGGTTCCGTTGGTGGCATATGCAGGGATCAGAGTCCATTCAATGCCGTCCAGAGAGTACTCCTGTCCGTTCTTCAGATTGATGGTTCCGTCGGTCATGGTGATGTTCACGATGGGTCCCGGAAGTATCTTGGGCAGGGTGTATCTTGCTACCGAGGAGTATCTGTTTCCGATACCGTTGGTTGCATCCGCGGAGCTTACGGACTTGATGCGGAATTCCAGTGCTCCGCCCCTGATCTCCATCTCATGGGGATCGAGTTCGGAATAATCATGCCAGTTTCCGTTGGTGCCCTTACGCCACTGTATGTTCTCAAGTTGAAGATAGGTCTCTTCCCTGTTGTTTACCTTCTTTGTGAAGATGAAGTAGCCGGTGTCCTCTCCGAAATGATCGGCATATGCGGGCTCGGCATATTTTGCTTTCCAGAACTCGGCATCGGTGATATCCGTTGCAAGGAGTGTTCCGGTGAACTTGACTCCCAGGGTATCCTGCCACTTCACAACAATGCTGGAGATCTTGGAATGAACATCGCCGCAGATGTAGATCTTAACGTCGGCATTGGATCTTGCCCAGGCCACGTCGAAAAGAGCCACTCCGTCACGAAGTTCACATTTGTACCATTTCTCAAGATCGGCTGTGTATATGTCCGTGAAGTAAATCAGGCTGTCCTGTTCGGAAACCGAAAGGCTCGATTCGTCAATGACCACCGATTCTTTGTTGTAGTCGATTACGATGAGAGAATTGGGAACAGCCACATCATTCCCGGCAGCAAAAACGCCGGTATAAGAGTTCGGGGCAAAGATGAGGCTTACAACCGCCATCGCCACCAACAGCCTTTTTAAGACTTTTTTTATCCTCATGCCGTTTCCTCCTGAATCCTAGTGTTTTTCGTCCAAAAAAACGGGTGTTACCGCATTGAGTCCGTTCATACTCTTGTAGTATTTGTCCGCTGTCTGACGGCTGACCTTAAAGCTCTTTTTGCCCTTACGGATCTCATCGGCGCGACGTTCAAGAGTATCCTTGTTCTTCTTCTCAAGTGCGGTAACGGTAACACTCAAGTCGGTAAGTTCCTGTATCAAAACTTGGAGCCTGTGGATCACATCCCCATGCTCCGCCGCTTTATCCTTAATTTCAGGAGAGATCTTCTCAAATAACTTTTGGAACCCTTCGTCCATCTCATTGAGCTGCCCGATAAGTCCCGTTTTTCTGTCCATGGCATCATTGAACACCGCTTCATCGATGTCTTCGGTGCGCAGAGCATTCTCCTGCTCTTTGGTAGCTTCATATATGGCGGTGAGAACTTTCTTTTTTCTCACCAGGACATCCTGCATAACACGAAGATATCCGCCAAGATCCAGTTTATCTTCCATAGTCTCTCCAAGAACACGGTTTGCCGGCAAAAACCGACAAACCGTTGTTTGATCAAAGTATTATATACCTTTCGCCTTAGCGAACGTACATATGGTTCTGTTTCATGATCTCTTTCCAGAGGTCTCTCATCTCACGGATCTGACCGAGAGCCTTCTCAAGGCTTTCTCTGTCCTTCTTGATGTTGGCCTGGATGAGAAGATTGTTGATGTATTCGTAAATGAGATCGAAATCCTTTGCGGTAGCATACTTGAAATCAAGTGTTGCTCTGAATTCGGTGATGATGTTCTGAACCTTTATGATGTTGTTGTTTACCTTCTCGTAATCGTTGGTCTCGAAACCGAGAAGTGCGATGTTACAGAACTTGATAGCTCCTTCATAGAGCATTAATGTGAGTTCGGCGGGAGATGCCGTATTTACCTTTGTTCCCTGATAGAGTGTTGCTGCATTCATAGCCATAATGTTGTCCTCCTATACTATTACTTCGTTACGGTTTGTCCGAGCATCTGCGCCAAGGATGACGACTGGCTCTGTAAGGTTGCAAGTGCTTTTTCCATCGCAGTAAACTGCTTGTAATATTTGTCTTTAAGATCATCTATGCGAGAGTTGACCTTTTCGAGATCCTTCTGGTATCTGTCCAGGTCCTTTGCATACTGTTTGTCGTTGTAGAAAGTGAGAGCACTCGAAATGCTCGTCTTTCCGCACTTGTCACTGAGTGTTGTGTAAAGGTTTGTGAAGATCCCGCTGAGTGCGTTCATTACCTTGTCCGGATCCTCGTTGAGTGCTGCCTGAAGTCTGTCTGTGTTGCTTGCATATATGGGATCATCGGTATTTCCGTAAATGTGGAGTTTTCCGCGCTCAGTGTAGTTACCTGTGACGATTCCATAGGTAGTGAGGGAATACTCATTGCCTTCCTCGTCTTTATAGGTGCTCTGTAAAGCCGATCTCATGGCTGACATCAGGCCTCCCAGAGTGGAATCTCTTCTTAAGAGTGAACTCTTGATCTTGTTTTCCCACTGTTCCACTTCTTCATCCGTCATGGATTCCTTCTGCTCTGCGGTAAGAGGATCGTAGCCTCTTGCGGAGTCGGCGTAGTAAAGCTTGCCCATCTCTTCGATGAGGTTGTTGTATTCCTTAACGGCATTCTTTACAAGTTCATATGTGGATGTGGTATCCTTGCCTACGGTAACTGTGACCTCGTCATATTCACCGGTGGCTTCGTTTACCGAAGTGTTCAAAAGGTTGATGGTGAGTCCGTTGGCAGTGATGCTGTTGGTGGAGGATGTCATTGTTGCGCCGTCGATGATGACCTGGGCATCGTTTGCTTTTCTTACGACAAGGCTTCCTGTACCGACTTCATCGATGTTCTCGCCCGTGATGCCTGTTCCGAGGCCCATCTTGGTGAGATCTCCTGCCTGATCCCGATTGTCTATGCTGTTCTTAAAGGTTTCAACCTTGGTTAAAAGTTCGCTTTCAACGGCTGCGATCTCCGCATCGTTGTCAGGGCTTGTAAGACCTGCTCCCGTTACCTTCAGATCCCTGATGTTGATGATGGCGTCGTAGATCAGTGCCTGCTCATCGGAAAGGCTCTTTCCGGGGTCGGTAAACTTCTCCATAGCTGCAGCGATATCGTCCTTGTCCGCGGAAAGGATGGTGGACACCGCATTATTGTATACGTCCTTGTCCACGTCGCTCAAAGTCTCAACTTCGCCTGCATCAAGTGCGTTCACCACATCGGATTTCGCATTTGCATATTCGGAAGTAACGGCTGTGGACGTGATGGTGAACTTGTTGTCCGTACCGCTGTCTGCGGAGCTGAAGAAAAATCTCTTCTGATTTGTATCGTAACTTGCGGAAAGTCCTGCTTCCTTGGCTGCCGCGATCACATCCTTGATCTTGGTGTTCTGATCCGCAGTGATGGTGGTCTTCTTCTCGTCTGCAGTTCCCGCCTTGTTTGTAAAGGTGATGGTCTGACCCACAAGATTAGCACCTGAAGGGTTCTCCGCATCAAGCTGTGCGATCCTTGTTTCCTGAGTGTATGTTCCGGAAAGCTTTGCACCGGTGACATACTGGGAGCTTGCCACATCTTTGATCTTTACGGTATGCTGGCCCACTGCGGCACTTGATGTAGCCGTAGCCTTGATCTTCGTATCGTCCGAGCTCTCGGCAGTCTTTGTCTGATAAGCGCTCTTAAGACGAAGTTTGGATGCAAAGTCCGTGTAGAAGGAGTAGATCTTTTTGTTAAGATCTGACCATGCGGATGTGGTCCACTTGTTAAGGGTTATTTTGTTGTCTACTTTGGTCTTTTTGGCTGTCTGGCCGCCCACCATCGCATTAACGATGGAGTCGGTGTCAAGACCCGAGATCATTCCGGATAATCCGATACCCATATCTTTTACCTCCAAATTCCTTTTTGATTTACCGCTTCCTTGCGTAACAGGTTAATAAGTTACCTTTGGTTACCTCTGTTCGTCGATGAGGATCCCCGCCACTTCCCACATTTTGGAAAGCATATCCAGAGTCTCCTCCGGAGGTATCTCCCTGATGACCTCTTCCGTTTCGGAGTCGATCACCTTTATGGAAACGCGCTTGGTGTCTTCGTGATAAGAGAACTCACAGCGTGTCTTCATGTTCATTTTTCTGTTCACTTCCGCGATTGCATTTTTAACACTTTTGCTGTGTTCCAGGTTCTCGCGGGTCTGTTCTTCTATTCTCTCGGTGACTGTGGGCTCGTTGTCCTTTTTCTTTATCACAGGCCTGCTCACCGGCTTGGGTGCCGGAGCGGGTGTCTGTCTCACCGGAGCCTTGGGAGCGGGAGCCGGTGCTTTTTCAGTCACTTCGGGCTTTGCTGCGGCAACGGTCTCGGGACCTTTTACCGCGGGTTTGTTATATATCTGATTTGTATTTATCTTATCGATTCCCATTTTCAAACCCTCCGTTTACATTACATAAACTCTACTCTCTGTATGTAATATCGGTCCGGCTGTTCAAAAAATTAACTTTAAAAAATAAAATTTATATAAAAAAAATCCCGACGAAAAATTCGCCGGGAACTTATCATTATAAAAGTTTTGCAAGATCTGTAGGATTGATGCTTTCCTTGACAGCTTCCTTGTTTGCTTCCTGGATCTGAACATAGATCTCTTTTCTGTAAATGGGAACGGACTTAGGGGCACTGATGCCGAGCTTTGCCTGATCGCCTCTTATCTCCAGAACAGTGATCTCAATGTCATTTCCGATCACGATGGATTCACCTGTTTTTCTCGATAATGCCAGCATTGTCTACTCCCCCTTCTCTTCTTTTCTCTTCTGGATCACATCATAAATGTTGAACTTAACGGGGTGATCGCTTTCAGCGATAACCTGGCAGCCCTTCCTGGTCTCGGAATTTATGATGATGGGAGCCTTTAAGTTTACAGTCATCTTGGTGATATCCGAAGGAACGGTGAGTGTAACAAAAACGCATACACTGTCGGGACCAAGCTCGCCGAGAGGAGCAAGGAGCTCATCTTCAACCTCGGGATTGTAGTCAGTGATGACGGATGAAGGCATGATGACAGGAAGTGCCATAGCCGGATCTTCAACACTCTGGAGCCATTCGATGGCTGTGTCTTTACCGTTCTCATTGTTGTAAATGAGTGTGAATCTGCGGAGATTTTCAAAGCCGATGAGACCTCTGTCAAAGGTCAGGATCTTGTTGTCATCCAACTCCACTTCTCCAAAATTACGTGTTTTTACAAGCATTTGTAGTCCTCCCATGTAATTGGTTTGGTTTATTATATCACATTAATATCAATTATTTAATATAGTCAAGCAAAGAAGATCTTACAAGCTGAGATGTGGCATTCAGCGAAGAATCGTAAACCGTCTTTGCGGACTGGTACTTTACGATGGTATCCACAAGATCCGCATCTTCGTTTTCGGAAAGAAGCTCTTCGTAATCCGTTGCCTGATCTTCAAGTCTGCTCTGGGTGAGAAGGAGTCTCTTGTAACGTCCTCCCAGATCCGCAACACACACGTTGGTGTTCTCCTGCTCTTCCGCAGTGACGGTGATGCCTCTCTGGAAAGCGTCGGTCATAAGAGCCGTTCTCAAAGTGTATTCCGATTCCAGCTGCTCTCTGATGGATCTGAGCTTCGCGATCCTGTCGTCGGAGTACCTGGTGTCTCCCAGCATCTTGTCTATCTGCGTCAGCTGATCTTCAACTCTTGCCACTGCCTGAACCGCTTCGGTGATCTCCGTGATGGTGCGGTCTATACGGGTGGTGAAGGCATCGCAGCTCTGAGTGTTGATGGTGAGTTTCTGATTGAAATTCACCTCG
>JAEEGL010105279.1_pt1 | contig 12856 bp, 12 predicted proteins | sample 9134231 | NCBI WGS metagenome assembly JAEEGL01 (sample SAMN16246548, study PRJNA631951) | gut metagenome | biome: gut microbiome; feature: rumen; material: fiber-attached | host: Bos | place: Iran: Karaj | collected 2018-10
AAAAGTACGACTTCAGAGACAAAGAAAGGAATGTGAGACATTATGTAACATATATGCTCAACAGAGTTCAATCAATGTTTGAGTATAAAGGATTACCAGACACAATCCCACAAAAGATGATTGAGCTTTACATTATGATTAATGGCCACGCTGTAATCATAGAGCATGAGGGTGATTTGTATGTCACATTTGGTAATTGGGGAGGTGAACCTAACGAGTATTATATTCCTCGAAATTATATTGTGGCTAATCCTTATCTCAATATTTTTGAGACATATACGATAGGTGAGGATTGCGTTCTAGCACATAATGATTCGATGTATTACGGTTTGGTTCCGTTGTTCAGCAGATACGCGACTCAACTTGTTGAGAATGATTTGACTATGAATATGGTTGATATCAATTCGCGCATTGTTGCTTTGATTGACGCGCCTGATGACGCTACCAGAGCCAGTGCTGAAAAATATCTAGCAGATATCGAAGCGGGTAAAAGTGGTGTTATCGCAAGCCAAGCATTTTTGGATGGTGTTAGAACACAGCCATACGGGGAACATAATTATCAGAGACTAACAGACCTGATTGAGTATCAACAATACACAAAGGCTTCATGGTTCAATGAAATGGGGTTGAATGCTAATTATAACATGAAGCGTGAAGCAATTACATCAAACGAATCGCAACTTAATGACGATATGTTAGCGCCATTGGTTGACGACATGTTTAATTGTCGCAAGATTTGGATTGAACAAGTCAACGAAATGTTTGGTGTTAATTGGTCTATTGACTGGGCTTCTAGTTGGCGAGACAACGAGATTACGATGGGCTTTGAGCAGGAAATGCAGGAAGCTAAAATCCAGCAGATTCTAAGCGATTCCGAACGTTCGGAACAGGATGAAATGGTAGACGATTCCGAACGTTCGGAACAGGATGAAGAGGAAGGTGGTGATATCAATGGCGATTTGGAATCGGAAGATGGACGAAGTGACAGTGAAGATGATGTATCCGACGATGCTAAGCGAGGGTGACGGAATCTTTACTGATTTGCAAACTCAAAACGTTCCATGGAGAGAATATAATATAGCTAATATACTAAATTATGGCTATTATCTAAATTCAGCTCAGAAATTGGTATCACCATTCGTTTTCGATGTTAAGGATTTTCCTAATGGGGTTCCAGATGGAACACCATTAACACAAGCTCAGAGAACAATAATAGCTCAGACTGTTTACCAGATGTTCATCAAGAAATGGGATAGACTTTGGGATTTGTACAATATAGAGTATAACCCAATTCACGATTACAATTTGGTTGAGAATGAGACTATTGAGGGTGAGAACGAGCAAACTGTCGGAATGACTGGAACTGATAGGCATGATATCAGTAGAAACGAAACCGATGGAGGAACCGATTCCACCACAACTACTGAAACAATAGCAAACACAGGAACCGACACAACAGTTGTTGATGGTGCGACAACTGATACAGGAACCGTTGGAGTTTCAGAAACGACTAACACAGAAAGGGGTATTTACGGGTTCAATTCATCCACAGACCAAGGTTCCGACACTGAGGACGTCACACACAACAGCACCGAAACTAGAAATCTAGCGGGCACGAACGACACAACCACAACAGAGACTAAGAATCTTCAAACTACCGATAACACTACGGAATCGAGGATTCGAAATCTCACACATTCCGCCACAAACTCAGATGTTCAAACTAGGAACTTGCAGGATGAAACATCTGGAAGTCACAACAGTACACGAGAGCTGCAAAAAAGCGGAAATATCGGCTTTAACAAACCTCAAGAGATGCTTACGGCAGAGCTTGAGTTTTGGCAATGGAATTTTTTCAAGTCTGTTTTTGAGGATATAGACACAGTTCTAACGATGTGTGTTTATTAACCATTCCGAACGTTCGGAATAGAAAGGAACTACAATGAGGGTTGAGCAGATTTATCAGATTGTTAACACCATTTCTCAGGAAGTTCTCGGAGAGAGCGCAGTTGTCAATGAGGATTTGAGCAACATTGTTGAGATTGGAGACTCGATTGCTAATCTCGGTAGTGCGGCGTTTGAGAATTACACTCGCACGCTTATTGACCACATTGGAAAGGTTGTTTTTGTTAATCGTCCTTATGCGGGAAGCGCTCCTAGTGTACTTATGGATGCTTGGGAGTACGGTTCAATTCTTGAAAAGATTCAGGCTGATATGCCTATCGCTCAAGAGAACGATTCGTGGAATCTTCAGGATGGCACTACGTACACTCAGGACACTTTTAAGAAGCCTAGTGTGAGTGCTAAGTTCTACAACAGCAAGACCACATTTGAAACCCAAATGAGTTTCGCAGAGCGTCAGGTTAAGAGCGCTTTCGATAGCGTTAGCCAACTTAACGCATTCTTTAGCATGATTGACACGGCAATCTACAACGGACAAACCATCAAGACCGACGCTTTGATTATGCGAACGATTAACAACGCAATCGCAAACACCATTGCAACGTCGTATGGAAACGGCACAGGCACTGGTTATGATGCAGGCACTAGCGTTCGAGCGGTAAACCTTTTGTACATGTACAATCAGGCTTATCCAGAGAACACAATCGCAACTTTGGCTGAAGCCATGAGTGATGCTCGATTTATCAGGTTCGCGTCTTATAACATGGCTTTGTATCAGGACCGTATGCGTTCGCTTTCCAAGCTGTTCAACGCTGGTGGAAAGGCTAGGTTCACGCCCGCTGATAGGCTGCATTTCGTCATGCTCAACGACTTTGCCAAGGCTGCTGATGTGTACAACCAGAGCGACACGTTCCACGAGCAATTCACGGCTCTACCTAATGCTGAAACTGTACCCTACTGGCAGGGCAGCGGAACTGGTTACGACACTCAAAGCATTTCCAGCGTCAATGTCACTATTGCTGGTGGTGAGAGCGGGGTTCCAATTTCGGTCAATGGTGTAATTGGTGTCATGTTTGACCGCGACGCTTTGGGCGTTTGTAATCAGGACAGGCGCGTGACAACTCACTACAACGCACGAGCGGAGTTCTTCAACAACTGGTATAAGGTTGACGCTCAGTACTTCAACGACTTCAATGAGAATGTCGTTGTGTTCTACGCGGCAGACTCTACCGTGAATTAATGTAAGCATTTAGGAATATGCGGCTCATTCCGAACGTTCGGAATGGGTCGCATATTCCGAACGTTCGGAATGGGGTTATTAATGGATATATTTTTGTACACAACAGGTTCAGAACGACACGCAATCCATAAGGTGCTCAACGATGAGATTGAGCTGATTGGCAGTTTGCGAGACACTAGCAAAATCGTCAACCCGACGATTTTGGTTGAGTTGTCTAACCCGTCTCAATATAACTACATGTACATACCAGCTTTTGGACGGTACTATTTCATAACCGAAATAGAAAGCGTTAGAACCAATTTGTGGAACATAACAGGCGCCGTTGACGTTCTCATGAGCTTTCAAACTCAGATATTGAATCTAGATGTTATCGTTAGCGATTTGACTAAAGGCGAGAATCCAGATTCTACCTACATGATGGGCGAGCAATGGCAAACGATGGTTAAGACGCGAACGGATGTTATCACGTTCCCTTCTGGTTTGTTGGATAATGGGGAGTACATATTGATAACATCTGGCGGAATCGTGGGAGGTCAATAATGGGACTAGACCCTAATTATTTGTACGACAATGCGGATGTGATTTGGTACGGCACTGAGGGATATGCAAACGCTCTTAGCGCACTTCAAAAAGTAACTGGCAAAAGTGAAACCGCTGTAGAAATGATGTTGAATGGCAAATATGGGGCAGCGGATTATTGGACTGCTGTTGAAGCACTTAAAGACAAAGGTGTTGTAGCTGCATACAACACTAATGGTTATCGGTGTTTTGCTTATTCTAGTGATGTTACAATGACTGCACCATCTGGTGCAATTTCGGCTATTGATAGCAACGCAACTTCTACAGCTATGGTTAAAGCCAGTCCAGTTTATGATGTTGTTGTTGATGACGTTCCAACATCTGCAACTTATGGAAAAGTTCTCAACAATCCTGTTGGTAGCACTCTAAGTCCAAATCATGGATTTTATGGATGGAAGTTTTTTGCAGGTGAAGCAGTTCAAGCCATAGGCGCTGCTGGTGCTGGTATCAGTCTAGGCAAAACAATAGATAGCCTTCTATACAACGCAAATCCTGATTTTTGGGATTCTCATGGGATGCAGTCATTGAATCCTCAAACATGGGCTAGCATTACAAATGGTGATGATAGTTTCGCAGCTGGATTGTTCAATATGGTGTTTGGAATTGACCCGAATACTGGTAAAGGACAAGCGTTTATAGATGAAAATGCGTTGGCATATCTAGCTGCTTATATGAACGCGCAAGGTGTGTTTAACGAAGCTGGAATTGTAATAGATGAGCACACAGATATCGAAGGTATTGACACTAGCTTTGTCGAATATCCAGAAGTTGCGAAATTGCCAGTGTCTTTTCTAACTTCTACTGAACTAGTAACAATATCCTCAGATGTTGAATGCCTATTTTTAGGTGCTTATGTAAACTCATCACGCGCAGACTCATACATTGCATCTAAAGAGAATTGTGTTTTAACCGTAACCAGAACCAATATAAGAACTGGAGCTACGACAGTAAATTCGTACACCCACACAGTTCAATCAAATTTGATGCATCTTATTTATTCAAGATTCCCAAATAATATGCCACCAGCTAGCGCAAATGACCTTTACATGCCTTCGTTTTCACCACAATTGAATCCAGCTCTACCATGCACATCTTCTAGTTTACCTATGGGTTCAAGTTCTCAGTGGAGAGCATACTTTAATTCTGAAGCTGGGACTGGAAGTGAATTTAGTTATCCAGCTGTTAGAGCCTACCTATACACAAATTTGTATTATGGAACTGAAGAAACTCCTGTTGACGGTATAGGAACTCAGCCAAACGCTACAGTTCCAGATACTACTGGGTGGGATGATTATGACAACATTCTACCATCATTGCAACAACAATATCCAGATTTGTGGAATAACGCAGTACCAAACACCATAGTACAACCCGATGGCTCGACTAAAACGATTGTGTATGTGCCGATAGCAATGCCGAACGCAAATGGGCAATGGGACACACAGCCAACGTCTAGCACAACTTCACAGGCAGACCCTCAAGTTCAGCCACAACCAGACCCTACACAGCAAAATAACGACCTTCTTAGATTGTTGCTTCAGCAAATTACCATGCCGCAACCAAATCCCGAAACAGAACCGCAAACGCAAACGCAACCGCAGCCGAACATACCAACACCAACAACTACAGGAACAGGTGACACACCAACGCCCGTTCCGCCTGCTGGAAGTGCTAGTGCTTTGTGGTCGGTGTATCATCCAACACAAGCGCAGGTTAATGCTTTTGGGGCATGGTTGTGGACTGATAACATAATCCAAAGGATACAGCAAGTCTTGCAGAATCCAATGGAGGGAATAATCACGCTCCATAAGGTGTTTGGTATGCCTGTTGATTCGGGGCAGGGTACTATCGTGGTTGGAAGATTGGATAGCCAAGTTCCTAGCGCTACAGTCACGCAGCAATACATAACAGTCGATTGTGGTTCAGTCGATTGCGTTGAAGAGTTTGGCACAGTGTTCGATTATCCACCATACACGGAGATATCGTTGTATTTGCCATTCATCGGAATAGTTCCTTTGAACGTCAACGATATCATGCGCTCGCAGATACACATAACTTACGGTATAGACGTGTTCACAGGTGCATGTCTTGCCATGGTTGAAGTCACTAGAGACGCGAACGTTGTTAACATGTATCAATATTCAGGCGTTGCTAGTGTGGAATATCCGCTAACTGGTTCCATGCATGGTGGACTTATTACTGGATTGCTGGGAATAGCTGGTGGCGTTGCTGCAACAATCGCAACTGGTGGCGTAACCGCACCTGCTGCTTTGGCTGCTGCTGGTGGATTGGCTAGTGCTAGTAAATCTAATATGGGTAGAGCAAGCGGATTTTCTGGCAATGCTGGAGCCATGGGCATCAAGTACCCGTATTTGATAATCGAAAGGCCACAAGTCAAAACAGCTGAAACGTTTCCCAATTTGGCAGGTTTTCCGACCAACTACAGCATAAAACTTGGAGATTGTGAAGGACATGTAGTCGTGTCGCACGTTCACGTTGAAGGCATAAACGCAACTCAAAGCGAGCTGATAGAGATTGAGAATCTTTTAACATCTGGAGTTTTGGTATGAACATTCAAGAAATAGTAAACGCAATTGGTAGTGTTGGATTTCCTATTGTGGCGTGTTGTGGATTGTTCTATTTGTACGACCGAACAATTAAAGAAATAATCAATGCGCTAGATAACGTAAAAGAAACTCTACACAAAGTAGATGACACTTTGGGAGATTTGTCTAAGAAGTTAGATGAATAACTTCATTCCGAACGTTCGGAATGAATACACAAATAACCCCATTCCGAACGTTCGGAATGGGGTTATTTCTAGCCTTTCGAGCACCAATTAAGGTAGTTTCTAACAATCTCGCCAACCTCATTGTCTTGATAAAACACCTTTTCTGTTACAAAATACTTGTAGATTCTACGCTCAATGTCAAGATTAGTAACAGTTATCCGTCTCCGCCAATTAGGTCTAGCGTCATATCTGGTGCTGTATATCAAATCGTTATCCTCATCTTTCAGAGGCGTTGTCTTTCGGTGTATGAACGTAAATGTCAAATTGTCTAGAAAAACAATCTCACATTGTAGCATGTTGTCATCAAACTCAATGAAGTATTTGAACTTGATATCCTTGGGCTTGTACTTGTACGGGCAATGTGGGTACAAATCAATCTCCCACACACCGCCTGTAATCATCTCCAGCTTTTGGTTATCGAACGCGAAGTAAAAATCTGACTTCTTACCCTTCTCAAAAGGTTTGCAATATTCAACAGCAACACGCAGGACTTTACCCGACTGATGCTTCAACCTGTACACATCAATCTCACCCTGCTTCATGTCTCTTACATGTCGCAATCCCATCTCTTCAAAGTATGGACAGTACTTGTTTACCGTGTTGCCCAGCATGAAAATCTGCACATCGTCACGTGAGCGTATGATTGTCGAAAGAACGTTCATGAACAAAACAAACTCATCGCGGAGATATGCGGTTCTGGTTATGAACTCGTCAAAGATAATATCTTTCACGTTAGGATATCCAGTACCCTTCTCATGCTCCATTTGTGAAATTGCAAACCCATACATAAATGGGTTGTTGTCTGTTATGCGTTCTTTACCCTTCTTGCCATCTTCGTACCTACACAACCACCAACGGGATGCGTAATAGTATACATCAGTCCATTCGCCGTCTGTTAGCTTTGCGACTTCGTTGTTCTCCACCAATGGCTGAAACAATCCAGCGCCGCGCTTGCCAACAAAATCCTCTTGCATTCGCCTGATATAAGCGGCTTCGTATCCGTGCTTCACATACCTTTTAAGGCATTCGAGCAAGGTCGCGTAGGTCTTTCCGTTAGAACGCTCACCTATTATAAGATTGTAGTGAGCTTTCTCTTTGAGTATTGGCTCTAGGCTATAGTGTTCCGAACGTTCGGAATCGGTCACAAAATCATCTCCTTTACCTCCATCAGATATTGAGCGTATGACGCTGCCATGCTCATTTGATAGGCAGCTGGTTCGAGATAGACACTACTCAATTCGTCAAAGTAAGCATAGTTACCTTGGTAATCCTCGACTAACCCGTGACATGGAACGTCTATATAGGTGTGGGTCATTTTTCCAGCGTGTCCAGCGGGCACATTCAGCTCACGTGTGAACAACTCGAATGGGTCGCCTTTGGATTGCAAATACTTCAGAGCGTCTTTCTTGCCTAAACCAGCAACCGTTAATTCTTGTCTGCCGTCGGAATCTTCCCAGATATAACGTTTGGCTCCAAGCGTTTTGAACCTTGTGTAATGACCTTCAAAATCCCACACACCAATCGGTTTGCTAACCCCTTCGATTGTTTTGGGCGCAGTCCGAACGTTCGGAATGCCGTGCCATTTCATAGCGTTTTCAATCTTCAGAGTTATGTTGCGATTGTAGGTTTCTATATAGCCCATGTGTTCGGATGCGTTTAGCATCTTGATAGAATCTGTGTCGGCGTAGACATAATCATTGCGAACTGATAGAATGCCGCTCCATAAATTATGTCTTGCGTAGGCTGTTACCCAAACACCCCACGGATAGAATAGGAATCTGGAAGTTCCTTTATTGTAGCGCTCAATCATTTGCGTCAATTCAGGCTTTTCAGAAACCCATTCCGAACGTTCGGAATCGTATCCAATTTCATCCCTTATTATGTCTGTTACAGTCATGCCATACAAAGAGTTCAAATTGGCTTTGGCTTGCATGTACTCCACTTCTTTGCCTTCAACACCCTTTAGCTGCGTCTTGTCCTCATACAACTTAACGATGGCTTCTACAAATTCGGTGGGTAGGTATCCCTTTTCGTAACATATCATCTTAGTTACGTTCATGGCATCCCATTTGTACATGCGTTTTATAATGTCGAAATCAAGTTCCGTTACAGTTGTCGTTATGGAATCGCACTTCACAACTCTACCATTGTTCAACTGCAAATTATCTCCAACATTCCTACAATGGGAATATGAGATGTAATCATCAAACAACTCTCGACATATTATGTTAGTGAAAGTAACCTCAAACATGCAGCAAAAGTTATTCAAATACCAATAGAAATCCTTCGCGCTTTTTGGTATGACATGAAAACCTTTACTCATTGGAAATTTTTCACTAAGCATAACAGCTGGATATGATGATGTGAAATCGAATGCGTCAACGTCGGTTAAAAGTTCGTCTGAATATATTGGGGACGCGTGAGTGAACCCACCTTGGAAACAATCTCGCAATTCCAAATACTCATCTGGTTCTAGTGTCAACTTCTTAATCATGGCCATATATCTTTTATTTTTGTTTCTACCTCGACCTATGGTCATGTGTTTGACGTACCTACGAACGTATCCAGTCTTTGTCAATGGTATGTTGCAAATCCAGCCTTCATCATCTATGCATTCCTGTATGTAGGCCATTACAACCAGAACATCATGCACGCAGTAAGAAATCTCTTCTTTACTAAGTTTAGTTTTAGAGTTTCTAACTAGGCTGTAATCCAAATCTCCAACCATCTTCTTAACTTTATACTTTCGCAGGTTCTCGCCAACCTTCGCCAAACTGTAACCCGATAGCTTATACGAACAACGAAATTCTATACCGCAAACCGCTCTACAGTATATCGGTTGCCGTTCTGATAACGCTAAAATCTCCGACCACTTAAACCTATCCTTTATGAACTGCATCTCATATGACAGGTTATGTACGTATATTGGTAGCAACGTGTGGGAATCCAATTTCAGATATCGAATCAATTCTTTTACGCAATACCCAAATTCTTCCCATGTCCTTCCAAGTATGCAATACCCATCAAGTCCAAGCATCCACGCATACATGAAAGCTGCTTTCTTACCATCAATTATAGTTGAGGTAACTTCTATGTCGAAAGCGCACGCCTTGTTGTAGTACTTTAGTTTTTTCTTACTATTGTACATACCTTTAGGCTTTTCGTGTTTGAATGTGTTTTGCAATATAAACCCAATATCACTAGGTTTATACGCCCTGTCGTGTAATATCATTCCGAACGTTCGGAATCATCTGCGGTTACGGCGCCTGCGTTTTGTAGTTTCAATTCCCATCTCCATAACATCGTCGTACAATTGAGCTGCCATTTCGTCCATCGTGAGGACGCCCCACCATTGCGCTGTTATTGCTTCGGCTGCCTGCAATGCACTGTTTGAATCGTACTTCGATGATATGTTTATTCCGTAATTCCTACGCATGTAGTTATACAGGTGTTGACCCCTAAACATACCATAGAAATCAAACTCAACCTCAGTGTCAGATTCGGCTTCGTATTCCGAACGTTCGGAATCTTCTGGGACGTCATACTCAACATACTCAAAAGTTGATTTTTTGTGTTTGCCCTTACCCTCCAATCTTCTGTATTCCCTAATCCTGTCCAACTCAATTCCAACATCCGTGGCAAAACGTTTCATGCCAGATATTGAACTAACCTCAGACCGTGAAAAATCTTTCATACGCTTGTATTCTGCGTACAGCTCTTCCGTAGTCTTACCCTTAGCACCGAATTTCTTAACTCCAGCGATTGCGTCACTTCCGTAGTATGGTTCAGATTCCTCGCCCTGATACTCATTTCCAGATTCCTCAATCCTTCGCAAACGCTTATTAAAAGCGCTTGCTATGGTTGAAACGGCCTTGGAAATGTTTTCAGATGTTATCTTAACCTTGCCAGAAAGATAATCTTTATAACTAGCCATTACAGCCCCATATTCCAACCGTTCCATTTTTCAATTGGAACCCAATCGAACAGACCGTGCTTTATATACCACATGAAAATTACCGCATTGGGTCTAACCCCCCTTTCAAATTTTGATACTGCGCTCCTGTCATAGCCAGTATCAGCAGCAACATTGTCTTGCGACGCTCCAGTGTAATAGCGCCTGTAGTTGGAACACATCGCCCCAATGTATGACGGCGTCAATTTATCATTATTCGTCATCGTCATCATCTCCATCCTCGTCATAATCGTCAATTTCTATAACCACTCCGCTAAGGCATATGCCTATGTAGATTACCACAACAAACACAAAGACTTTTGACCAGCACAAGCTTGTCGGCGTTCCCATGTCATATGCCACACGTGCGAACATGCCCAAAACCACGGTTACCAGAATCATTGAAAAAACGAAAAAGCCAACCCTTAGAACTTTCATTTTATTTTCCTAACTAAAAATGGGGCATCCCGAATATTCGAGACGCCCCGTTCCGAACGTTCGGAATGACTACCGCATTACAACCTCAACGGGAGTGAACCAGTAGCCGTTGCTCGTGCGCTGCCTAGGACGGAAGCGAATCTTCACTCCACCCGACTTCTTGAGCTCGTTGCTGCACCGCTCGACGTCCCCATCGAAACCAGCCAACCAAGCGTCAACAATGCTCTTGAGGGAAGTGTTGCCATTGAAGTACTTGGTGACGTCCTCCGCGTAGGCGAACGTGGGAAACTCGCCATCCTTGGACTTGAGCATGTCGAACTCGGTGATGGTGATGCCGTGCGGGTAGTCCTCCGCGAGCTGCTCGATGGTGATTTGCTCACGACCCTCACGCACGAATGAGTTGGCGACTGCCTTGCTTGCTGCACCTGCGAAATTGAAACCAGCCATGATGAATCCTTTCTAAACTTACGAATTTACGAATTGGAAATTAATATTCCGAACGTTCGGAACCCCATCCTAAAGACTCCCAAACCCTTTCCGAACGTTCGGAATTTGTGACTACAACATATCAGTTACCAGCCACATTGAACCCTCGACCCACGCTACGCTATAGACGTAGCTCTTGTAAGGAAGGTGACCAATCTTCACCTTACGAACAAGGTATGCATGATTGTACTCATCCTCAAATTGAGTCATCTTCTTGGCATAGTCAAGAGCTTCACCGAAATCACGATATGCCCTCGACTCACCTTTGTGAAACACCTCGATGCGCTCGAATGTCTTTTCGTTCTCACCTTTCATTTTTACACCTCCTTCCGAATTTATTTTTATTCTTGTATCGGTTAGGATGGCATCCCCTAAAACCGTTCCGAACATTCGGAACACTTGCCATTCCGAACGTTCGGAATGCCAGCCTACCCGCCGCGCAGCAACCACTAATATGTTATGGTTCATCTTGTGGTGCTACGCACCATTATAGCACATTTGGGCCGCCTTGTCAATATCTTCACAAAATCTCCACAATTGGCCGCTGATATCACTCCAAGGTGATATTCCGAACGTTCGGATTGGATTGTTACAATTGTGTTAACAATCGGCACAATTGGGCTGATTTGGGCTTGACAAGGCGTATAATGGCGCTACGCGCCGAACATAGACGATGACCCCAGCGGCGCGGGGGTCAGGAAGGGAGCCACCATGGCCACCACGAAGCAGAACGCAATCACCCGACAGAGCGGTACCGCGCGCAAGTCCATACTTGCCAACACCGTCACCGACAACACCAACATCGACGTAATCCCGAACGCGCCTGAGTTTGTGGCACTGAGGAACGCGACCATTCGCGTAAACCAAGCAATTGCAATGGGACGCGCTGCAAGCATGGTCATGTGCGCCGAACTTGCGAAGGTTCACGCCGAACTCAACAGCCTTCGCGACCTCAACGCGAAGAACGCCAACCGCGCGAAGATGGACACCTACGACATTCGCGCGTATGCCGAAGAGATGTTCGGCTTGAAGAAGAGCCAAGCGTATTCCTACGCGAAGGTTGGCGCGCGCTTCTTCAACAGCGACGGCACCTTGAAGAGCGAATATGTGGACACTCTTCAAGGTGTGTCCCCCAGCATCCTTGGCCTGTTGGTTGACATGGATGACGCGCAAATCTTCGACATGAGCGCCGAAGTTGACCGCATGACAGCCGCCAACATTCGCGCGTATCGGCGCGCTTTGAAGGCTCCCAAGTCCGAACGTTCGGAAACCGCCGACACCACGACCGACACCACGACCGACACCACGACCGACACCACGACCGACACCACGACCGACACCACGACCGACACCACGACCGACACCGCCGACAGCATCACGTTTGACGCTCCCACCTACGGTCTGCATGTGGTCATGGAGATTCGCGACGATGCCGTGGAAATCCTTTTGGGTGATGGGGACACGCAGC
>JAEEGL011896592.1_pt1 | contig 12856 bp, 10 predicted proteins | sample 9134231 | NCBI WGS metagenome assembly JAEEGL01 (sample SAMN16246548, study PRJNA631951) | gut metagenome | biome: gut microbiome; feature: rumen; material: fiber-attached | host: Bos | place: Iran: Karaj | collected 2018-10
ACATCGCCCTTGTTATACTCCATGAAATGCTGTTTGACTTGTGCAGCCCTTGTCGGCATCGGAGCCTCGTACTTCATGGGCAGGACAACATCTGCCCACTGGCCAGCTCCGCCCAGGGCTATGCCGCTGAAGGACTTCGCGCCGGCGCATATCCAGCGGGTGGTCGTCTTGAGGCCCTGTCCTTCCAAACATACAATAAAGATGCCGGTGCCTTGCGCGGGGATGCGTGCCGTGTTGCGTCCCTTGCTGACGTTCAGTGTGGCGGCATCAAGGAGCATACCGCCCTGGTTGTAGATGCTCACGCGCACCGGGCCTTCTTCCTGTGCGTCGAAGATGAGAGTGCCGTCGCCCAACGAGGGGTTGGGTGTGAGGATGGGCTGGGCAATGCCCTTGGCCTCCTCGATGCTCTCAATGGGCGTGATGGTCTCTGGACTCACAAGGCGCAGGACATCCGTTCCGTTGATGGTAATGGGTTCAATCTCGGTGTGCGAGAGGTTTGTTATCGTCACGCTCTCCAACGTCGTGGCATCACCAGTGGGTGTAAAGGTGAGGTCGATAGAGGTGAAATCGTCCTTTGCAGAGACGGACGAACACAGGCAGACGAGCAGCAAGGCTGCCACCCGATGCAAGTTGTTAAGTAGCTGTTGTTTCATGATGGAATTATTTAGATGATTGGTTACTTTATCTTCTTGCTATAAGACGCTGCAAAGTTACAACAAAAAGCGGAAAAAGAGAAGCTAAAGGCAAAAAAAAATATGTAAAGATGAAATAACCGACACACATTGACCCAATGCGCCGTTTCGAGTTGCCCCAGTCGCTTAACCGACTTGCCTCAGTCGGTTCGCCGATTCTCATCAACAGCTGTTCCTCAAAATTTTCGTTTGTTCGTTTTCCCCTTCTATATAAGTGGGGAAAAACAAACAAACAAAAACAAGTTATGGCCGCGGAAAGGTTTTTATCTCCAGCCTTCGAGGTCGGCTTCGGGGAAGAGGTCGGGGTTGAACTGCGGCTCTTTTCCCTGACGGCGCTGCTCCTTGAAGTCCTTCAGGAGGCGGAAGGCGTAGCGGCTCAGCATACATACTGCGATGAGGTTGAGGATGGTCATCAGCGCCATTGCGAGGTCCACGATGCTCCAGGCCTGCTGAAGCGTCATAAAGCCACCCATCAATACCACAATACCGCTCAAAAGGCGGAACACCGTCACCGCCCAGGGCTTCTTTGTGATGTAGCGCACGTTGGTCTCGCCATAGAAATAGTTGGCTATGATGGTCGAGTAGGCAAAAAGGAAGATGGCAGCCATCAGGAACCAGCCGCCGAAGCTTCCCAAGTGGTGCTCCATAGCGTGACCGGTAAGGATGATGCCGTCGTCTTGCCCCGTATAGAGTCCGCTCAGCAGGATGATAAAGGCGGTACAGGTGCAGATGACAAGTGTGTCGGTGAAGACTCCCAGGCTCTGCAGCAAGCCCTGTTGCACGGGGTGATGAATGGTGGCAGTTGCAGCGGCATTGGGAGCACTTCCCTCGCCAGCCTCGTTAGAGAAGAGACCTCGCTTCACTCCCTGCATAATGGCTATGCCGACAGCCCCTCCCGCTGCTTGTTCCCAGCCAAAGGCACTACGGACGATAAGGCTCATCATCGAGGGGATGTGGGTGAAGTTCACGATGAGGATGTAGAGTGCCAGAAAGATATAGCCAATGGCCATGAAGGGCACAATCATAGCGCAGAAACGGGCGATACGATGGATGCCACCGAAGATGATGATGAGTGTCATCAGGGCCAGGCCGATGGCTACATAATGGATGGGTACATGGAAAGAGTTGCTGAGAGCGTCGCAAAGCGTGTTGCTCTGCACAAGCTGGTTGGCAAGTCCGAAGCCGTAGATGATGAGGCAGGCAAAGAGAATGCCCATCCAGGGGCGTTTCAAGCCGTACTTCATATAGTAAGCAGGCCCGCCGTAGAAGCTGTCCTTTCCGTGACGTTTGAAGAGCTGGGCAAGCGTGGCTTCCATGAAGGCTGTGGCAGCTCCCAGCAGAGCCATCACCCACATCCAGAACACGGCTCCCGGGCCGCCCACGAAGATGGCACTCGCTACGCCAGCCAAGTTGCCCGTCCCCACTCTTGAAGAAAGACTAATGGCAAAGGCTTGGAAGGAGGAGACAGACCTACCCTTTCCCTCCCTTAAAGGGAGGGGGATTAAGTCCTCCCCCTTTAAGGGGGAGTTAGAGGGGGTCCACAGATTCTTTAGCATCGTCGGCAGCATCGTGAACTGCACCGCTTTCAAGTTCCAAGTGAAATAGAGGGCGCACCCCACAAGCATCGTGATGACGACGTAAGTCCAAAGAACATCACTAACAGCAGTGATGAATTCAAAATTTATAAATTCAAAATTCAAAATGAGTTTCATGTTCAAGGTTCAATTTACACCGCTTCTGTTTCTCTCTTGCTGTAGCAGGAAAAGCTCTTTCTGCTGCTCAATCTCGCGCCGCAGCTCCTCTTCCGTAGGCAAGTAAGGCATGTACTTGGCTTGGAAGAGCTGCTGGTTGTCTTTGAGCACAGAATATCGTGCCATATCCTTGCTGGTCTCAGTGCACAGCACAATGCCTATGGTGGGATTGTCGCCCTCGGTACGTTTCAGCTCGTCGTACATCCGCACATACATATCCATCTGCCCCACGTCCTGATGGGTAATCTTTCCTGCCTTGAGGTCAACAAGGACATAGCACTTTAAGATAACATTATAAAATACAAGGTCGATGTAGTAGTCCTGTGTGTCTGTACGTACAAGTCGCTGACGGGCAACGAAAGCAAAGCCGCGTCCTAACTCCATAATGAAGTCTTGCAGGTGGTTGATAACTGCTGTCTCAAATTCTTGCTCAGAGAAACTGTTGTCTTGTTTGAACCCCAAGAACTCGGCAATGATGGGACTCTTGAGCATCTCCAGTTTGTCGGGATGTTCCTCTTTCATGGGAAGCTGCGGCTGTCGGAAGTGTCGCTCGAAGTATTGCGTACCGATGTTGCGGCTGAGTGTTCGTACGCTCCACATCTCCTGCGAGGTCATTTCAAGATACCATCTTGTGGCAACTTCGCTGTCAGCTCTCAAACAATAGAAAATATGTGTCCATGTCAGATTCGGAAATCGCGATTTCCAAATCTCATAGTCGGGAAGTATGAGATAGAACTTACGGAAAGAGCGAAGATAACGTGCTGAGAACCCTTTGCCGTATCTGGTGGTCAGTTCTGAGGACAAGCCCTCCAATACATGATCTCCATACTTGGCTCTTTCTTTCCCTTGCTGTTCTTCTTCCACGATTCTCTTTCCGATATTCCAATAAGTCTCTATCATAGTGGCGTTTACAGAAGCGTATGCTTTCGTTCTGCCTGTCTCTATGATTGTGCAAACATCAGCAAAGAGATTGCCGTTCTGTTGGATTATCTGTTGTGTTGTTTCCAATGCTTTTGATTTTTGAATTTATGAATTTTGAATTGAACAAACCACCGCTTCTTTCTTGCAGCCATCGACCTTGATGGTGAGAGGCTGGGGCAGGCGGATGTGGCGGACGTGTTCTGTCTCTTGCACGGCGGGGAGTTGGTCGAGGATGTCCTGCCGATAGATGCCGTCGCCTCGGAAGGCGTTGATGGTGAGGTAGCAGACACCAAGAGAAGTGAGGTTTTGGAAGAAGTGCGTGCCTTGACTGGGGTCAACTTGGAAGCAATCTAAGCCAGCCTCGACGATAACCTGTGCGGCGCTGATTTGCGACCACTTGACGGGTATGCCAAGCCACGGGTCGCTGCTCCCCCAACGCCCAGGGCCGATGAGCAAATAAGAAGACCCACCAGCCCCCTCCTGCTCCCCCTTTGGGGGAGTGTCCAAGCTGGAAACCTCTTTGCTTCTTAAGCACTCCCCCAAAGGGGGAGCGGGGAGGGGGCTGTGTGGGTTTAGGAATCCCCTGTTTATCCTTTCAATCTCCTCTGCAATGGCGGGGTTGTTGGAGGGCGTATAGCCTTCGGTCTTGACGTACACAATATCCTGAATGTCGGTAAAGATGCCGTGACCGATGGCTGAATGTGAGCGCAAGAGGCAGTCTTCGTCGGGAACTTCGGTGAGGTCTTCGTCAAGCTCCATACGGTTATCCACCATTGGACGTATCTGCAAAAGACAGAACTCACCTGTTCGGTCGGCGTGCAGGTTGACGGCGAACTCTATCTCGACTGGTCGTTTCATCTCGTCTTGCCCATACTGCAAGACCTTTCGCATCAACTCTGGCAGCGGGAAAACGTCGCTCTGAAGGACACCTGCGAAGGAGATAATCTTGCGGTTCCTTCCTTCATAGAAGCCATCATATATGCATTGATCCATCGGGTCGTAGGTCGAGCAAATCCATTGCAGCGTGCTATCGCCTTCTGCCTCGCGGACAGGCACTTTGATGAGGTTGAAGCCATCATTGACTTTTATATCGCCAGCCTCCGGGGAACTCTCTGCTCGGAGGGCAAGGAAGTGTGTCTGGGTGTCGCGAAGGGCAATCTCCATCTCGCTCATTTGCAAGACCTGATGCGGATGGGCAGGACACACGCGAAGGCTCGTTCCACCATCCACGATATACTTGCCGAGACCCATTGCCAGCGAAACCGTTCCCTCTTCGGCCTTCTCGTCTCCGATGGGATAGTAGTTGATGCTGCGGGCCACACCGCTGATGACGGGATAGAAGCGCCCGTTGTGCTCCTCGCCCACCACTTCCTGCAGAATGACCGCCATCTTTTCCTGGTCAATGACATTACTTGTGGCCGTCATATAGTCCTTGCTGTTTCGGTAGAACACGCTGGCATAGACGGCTTTGATGGCTTCTGAGAGCATGGAGAGGCGCTCGTAGCGGTCGTGCGCCGCAGGTATCATATAGGTGCTATACACGCCAGCGAAGGGCTGATAGTGGGAGTCCTCGAGAAGGCTTGAAGAACGAATGGCGATAGGCCCTGCCACAACATCAAGGAAGGCTTCCATATCGCCGACAAGCCTCATGGGGAGCCTTGCGCGGAGGAAGTGCTGAAGGATTTCCTCATCGGGTATGTCGCTGAGGGCAATCTGATAGAGGTCGTTGGTGTCCATGAACTCGTCGAAGATGTCGGTACAGAGCACGACGGTCTTCGGGATGCAGACGGTAACGCCTTCCTTTTCGTTGAGGTCGGGTTTGCGTCCCAGCAAGCGGTCGATGAAGGCAAGGCCACGCCCTTTGCCTCCAAGACTTCCCTCGCCGATGCGGGCAAAGTTGCTATACTGGTCAAAGCGTTCACGTTGGAAGACAGCCACAACGCCCTGGTTCTTCATCCTTCGGTAAGCGACAATGGCGTCGAGGATAATCGCTCTGTGCGCATCCACGTCTTGCAAGCTGTCCCAAGTGATGCCTTTCAGGAACTCCGAGATAGGGAAGAGGGCACGAGAGGCGAGCCACCGGCTGACGTTGTTGTGCGAGATGTGATAGAGCAGGCTTCGCGTGGGCAGCGTCATTATGTTGTTCTGCAAATCCTTCAGGTTGTGAAGGCGTGCCACTTCCTCCATCGTGTCGGGGTCGCGGAAGATGAAGTCGCCGAAGCCAAAGTAGTCGCGCAGGTGGTCGCGCAGGTCAACGTCAATCTTCTTTGAGTTCTTGTCGATGAAACTCGCGTGACACTCCTTGGCAAGTATCTCATTGTCTGTCTCGCTGCTGTCGAGGATGAGGGGGACGTATGGGTCTCTTGCCCTGATTGCGCTGAGCAGCTTGAAGCCAGCATCCGCAACCTTCTCGCCCCCTGCTATGAGCGGGAAGCGGCAGTCGCTGATGACACCCAAAGTGTTGTCGGCAAAGCGGTTGTAGAGTTCCCAAGCCTCCTCGTAGTTGCGGGCAAGGACAATCTTCGGACGACCTCTCATGCGCAGCATCTCTAGGCTTGTGTTGAGGGCTTCTGTTGCGAACTCAAGGCTTTGTTGCAGCACGAACTTATAGAGCGTGGGCAGGATGCTGGAGTAGAAACGAATGCCGTCCTCCACTACAAGCAGCATCTGCACGCCAGCCGAGCGTATGTCGTGCTCCAGGTTCATACGGTCCTCCATAAGTTTGATGATGGAGAGCAGCAGTTCCGTGTTGCCGAGCCAGCAGAAGACATATTCGAAGACGCTCAAGTCCTCGTTCTGCATACGTTTCGTGATACCATGGCTGAAAGGCGTGAGCACCACGATGGGGATGGTGGGGTAGTCCTGCTTAATCTCTCGGGCAATGTCGAACACAGAGTTGTCCTCGGCGGCAGGCATACAGATGACGAGGTTTATTCCGCCGCCAGCCATCTGTGCCTCAGCCTCTTCGCGATTGTTGACCTGAATGAATCGCGGAGGGAAGCGAAGTCCGAGCTTTGCGTACTCAGAGAAGATTTTCTCATCTACCCGCCCATCATCCTCCAGCATAAAGGCATCATAGGGATTGGCAACAATCAGGACGTTATACACTCGTTTGAGCATCAAGTCCACGAAGGAAGTATCTTTCAGTGTCATTTTGACTCAATTCATAATTCTTAGTTCACATTATTATGCTCTGCAAAATTACGACTTATAATTCAAAATTCAAAATAACTAAATACAAAATAAGAAAAAGCGTCTGCTTATTATCAAGTTCCTGTCTGGAAATTTGGAGGAAAGCGATATTTGTCTTACCTTTGCAGAGAAGAAAATGTCTTAAATGGTGATATTGTAAATGATAAATAGATAAATGGTAAATGCTTATGGAAAGGACAGACAAGGAATGTGAGTTTAGGGGTGGTTATCTGAATGGCTTCCTGATGATTTTCATTGACATCCTGCTTTGGTGTCTTACGATTTTCTGTTTCTTAATGGGTATTATTGAGAGCGAACTTGGGCATAGTTGCGCCTACTTTTTCGTTCTGTCTGTATTGCTTCTTATAGCAAGCATCATTTGTTGCTGCGGCTTCTCTATGCTGGAGCCGAATCAGGCTAAGGTAATGACTTTCTTTGGGCGCTATGTAGGTACTTTCCGCAAGACGGGCTTTTATTGGCTGAATCCATTCATGGGTGTCAAGAACGTCAGCCTGCGTGCTCGTAACCTGAATGCCGAGCCAATCAAGGTGAACGACAAGATGGGCAATCCCATCCTCATCGGCCTGGTTGTGGTTTGGAGGCTGAAGGACACCTATAAGGCCATCTTCGACATTGATACCGACGTCTCCAATGCTGCAGGCGCACAAGTGGGCAACTCCTCCACGGCTCGCATGAACAAGTTCGAGAAGTTCGTTGCTGTGCAGAGCGACTCCGCCCTTCGCGAAGTGGCTGGCATGTATGCATACGACAACGAGGATACGAAGGAGGACGAGACCATTACTTTGCGTAGTGGTGCTGCTGAGATAAACGACGTGCTGACTACCAAACTGAACGAGCGTCTGGCTATGGCTGGCCTCGAAGTGACTGAGGCTCGCATCAACTACCTGGCATACGCTCCTGAGATTGCTGCCGTAATGCTTCGTCGTCAACAGGCCGCAGCCATCATTACTGCCCGCGAGAAGATTGTGGATGGTGCTGTGAGCATGGTGAAGATGGCCTTGGACAAACTGAAGGAGGAGGATGTCGTGGAGCTTGACACACACAAAAAGGCTGCTATGGTAAGCAACCTTCTTGTAGTGCTCTGTGCTGACGAACCGGCTCAGCCAGTCGTCAACTCGGGAGTTCAGAATTAAGATAAGGGATTCCCAACTTTCAATATGGGTTCCATTCGTCCTGCCAGCGGACGACGGGCTTGCCTTCCTCGAAGTCGATGGGAAGCCAGATGTAGCGGGCATCGATGGGATGGCGAGGTCGCCAGATGTCGGCCATGAAGACCCATTGGGCTTTACTATTTGACGATTTACTATTTACGATTTCAAAGATGAAGGTGCTTTGTCCGCCGAAGGTCTTCTCTGCCAAGGGGCCGCGACAGGGATTGGGGTGCTGTGTCCAAGGCCCCCAGATACTTGGGGCTGAGAACATTCTGGCCTCGTTGGGTTCCCATCCTGTGCAGCCAGAGGTTATCATCCAGTAGGTGTCGTTGTGTTTGAAAATGGCAGGCGCTTCGTTGTGCCCTGCGGGAGCCACGCGGACGTATCGGCCTGTGTGGTGCAGATAGTCGCCTGTCAGCTCTGCGATATGTAGCGTCAGGTTGTCCTCGGAGGAGAAGATGTGGTAGGCCTTGCCGTCATCATCTACGAAGAGTGTCATATCCCTCGACATCTGTCCTGTGCTGTAGTCGCGCTTGAGGAACAGTCCTTGCTTCACGGCTTCGAGCCATTCGGGTGTCCAGGCTTCCGTGAAGTGAGAAGCATCCAGCGTGTCTATGACGGCCAGTTCCTTCTCTCCAAAGTTCATGGGCCAAGTGCCTGCATTTGCTCTTTGGGAATAGAGGAACCGATAGGGACCTTCGGGGTGTTCTGAGACAGCCACGCCATAGCGAGCGGCATTGTACCCCTGCCCCTTCAACTCTAGATGGAACCACATACAGAACTTCCCTGTTGTCTTGTTGTAGATGACTTTCGGACGTTCCAGAACGCAGCCCCTTTCAATGTCGTGCCCACGTTCATCCGTTACGCTGAGCGCCACTCCGCAGTTGTGCCAGTTCAGCAGGTCTTTTGAGCTGTAGCAAGTGACTCCCACCAGGGCGTTGCTCGTGCGGTCAGCCTTGTGTTCGCCGAACCAGTAGTAGGTTCCGTCGTACTTCAGAATGCCGCCGCCGTGGGCGTTAATGTGCTTGCCGTCCTCATCGGGCCATATTTTGCCTGACTGTATGCTGCCCGTCTGAGCGATAGCCACAAGAGGCAGCAGTATTAACATCCACAGTAATTTCTTCATTATTCTTGATGAGTTGCGTGAACAAACTTTTTGAAGGGAACAATTCTTCCCCGTATGCCTTCATAGAGCAGCAGTTGCCCCAGGTAATAGGGCATCATGATGAGGAGGGTGGAATGTGGCAATCGCTTTACGAACAGGTGAGTGCCCAAGATGAAGTCGGAAGCGACGAATAGTGTGGCACCAGCCATCAGACAGATATTCCTGTGGCGGAGGGCTGCGTAGCACATTCCCAGCAACAGCACGGCATAAACGGCTATTCCGCAGGCTATGGTGTTGTCTTCAACTCGGGGGAAAATATAAATCATTGCTATTCCATATGCTGATGCTACAAGAGACAAAAAGATTATTCTGATGGGCTTGGGCCAAATCCTATTTTGAGGCAACTGGAAGCAAAGTATAATAATGTATAGGATTTGAGCAAGGGCGAAGAAACTTATTTGCGGAAAGAGTTCGTGCAGCCATCCCATCGTGTCGCCCATGAAGGAGAAAAAGAGTGCAGCGGCCAATGTCCATTGCCTTTGCCAGAGGGCGCATAGTGTGAGCCAAAACAGAGGAAAAATCATTCTGGCAGGAAACGGTATGGGCATGAAGTCCAGCGCAGCAAGAATGACAAAGAAGAGTATGACAAGAATGTTCTTTCGCACAGTAAGTTATTTATGGCTTCCGAAAGTGGAGTCGTTATTGGTCGGGGTTTTCAACAAAACCCTGATAGCATTCGGGCAGGTCGCGCATGATTGTGTCGTAGCTTTGCTCCAAGATGCGCTGTACTTCTTCTGGACCTTGACCCTCAGAAACAATGGGAGCATGGATAACGAGTCGTAGCCTGTGCCATGTGACAAAGTTGATACCCTTCTGACGGGGCAGGACATCAAAGCTGCCGTCGATGGTAACAGGAACGACTGGCAGGTGTAGTTCGTCGGCCAGTTGGAAAGCCCCTCTGCGGAACTTAGCCATGTGGCCAGTGAAGCTTCTTGCTCCTTCGGGGAAGACGACAAGCGAGACGCCGTCCTTCAGCACTTCTCTGCCTTGCTCGTAGGTCTTGCGTATGGCTTTCGGTCCGCTCTTATCGACCATGATGTGTCCCGCACTCTCGCAAGCCTTCCCTACAAGAGGAATGCTTCGGAGGCTTTTCTTCATCATCCAGCGGAAACTGCGCCCCAGGAAGCCGTAGATGAGGAAAATGTCGTAAGGGCCTTGATGGTTTGCCACAAAGACGTAGGACTGTTTCTCCTCCAGCAACTCGCGCCCCTCTACCTTTACTGGCAGCAACATCACCCAGCACATCAGTCGACTCCATATCATAGCAGGATAATAGCCCCAAGTCCTGGCTTTGCCAATGGTGCAGCCAATGATGGTGACAATAGCCGTCAGAACCGTCACCAGCAAGAGCAGCGGCAGAGCAAAGAGCAGCTGATAGAGACGGTAGAACATCAAGTTGAAAGTAATTTTGAATTTATTAATTTTGAATTTTGAATTCGTTCTTCCCTAAAAGGGTTTAGGGGTTCTCTTTTTTTGCTTCCTCAATATACTTCTTAACGTATGGGTGTCCGAGGAAGTAGGGCGGAGCATCGGTGAGGATTTCCTCAATCTGGGGCGTGAGGATGGGGTAGGGCAGGTTGCTGGTCAATATCATAAAAATGCCAGGCCCTAAAACATTATTGTAGTTGGCGCGAATGAAACGGGTGATGAGTCTGTCATTCTCGGCAGCTATTTGTTTCGACTGCTTGCCCAGCTCGTACATAATGTCGTTGTAGTCGGTTCCGTCCATAATCATCTGCGACTCAATGTGTGGCAGTTCGGCCATACGTGCATCAAGCTGTGTCTTTCTCTGGATGAAGCCGGAAAGGGTGTCGTTGAGTGGCGTGCCGGTAGCAGTTTGCTGTGTCTCGCCTATGTTGAGCTTCACTTCGCCTTCCTCCAGCACAATGGGCATCAGGCTCAGGTCTCCAAGGAAGACATTTGCAAGCATAGTGGAGTCCATTCCGCCTCCGAAGTTGAAGCGTCCGTGAACGACTCGTGTGGAGTCTATGCTCTTCATTTCCCCATCCACATAGACCTTGAGCGTCAGCATACGGCCTTCAAGGTCATCCACATTGGAAGACCCTTTCACCATATACTGGCTCCTGCATGAAAGCAAGGTGAGAAGGCAAAAAAGAGCAAGCCCCCTCCCCGCTCCCCCTTTGGGGGAGTGCTTTTGCTTTTCAGCGCTATGGATTTTGACTTTAATCACTTTATCGCTCGTTTAGCAGGGCAAAGATACGAATAAAAGTTCATAGTTTATAGTTCATAGTTCATAGTTATGAAAGAATTAAGATTATTTATGATGAACTGGCTCGTTAAAGCCCACTTACATCATATAACTATGGACTATGGACTATGCACTATGAACTAAATCTACATTTTCGCCATTGCCTGTTCGAGGTCAGCGATAATGTCGTCTATGTTCTCTATGCCGACGCTGAGACGAACCAAGTCGGGAGCTATGCCTGCTTCGCGGAGCTGTTCGTCGCTAAGCTGCCTGTGGGTGTGGCTGGCAGGATGAAGGACGCAGGTGCGGGCGTCTGCCACATGTGTCACAATACTGATGAAGTCCAGATTGTCCATGAAGCGGATGGCCTCTTCCTTTGTGCCTTTCAGTCCGAAGGCAATCACGCCGCAAGTGCCGTTTGGCAGATACTTCTGAGCCAAAGAATAGTATTTGTTCGAGGGCAGTCCGGCATAGTTCACCCAACCCACCTTGGGGTTCTTTTCGAGCCATTCTGCCACCTTCTGCGCGTTCTCGCAATGGCGAGGCATACGCAGGTGCAGGGTTTCGAGGCCGAGGTTGAGCAAGAAGGCGTTCTGGGGAGAAGGAATGCTGCCGAGGTCGCGCATAAGCTGGGCTACGAGCTTGGTGGTGTAAGCCATCTTGCCGAAAGCCTTCGTGTAGGTCAGACCGTGATAGGACTCGTCGGGTGTGCAGAGGCAGGGGAACTTCTCTGCATAATCATCCCATGGGAAGTTGCCGCTATCAACCACCACACCGCCCACCTGAGTGGCGTGTCCGTCCATGTATTTGGTGGTGGAGTGTGTCACAATGTCACAGCCCCACTCGAAGGGACGGCAGTTGATGGGCGTGGCGAAAGTGTTGTCCACGATAAGGGGCACGCCGTGCTTGTGAGCCATCTTTGCGAAGCGCTCAATATCGAATATGTTGCAGCCGGGATTGGAAATCGTCTCACCGAAGAAGCACTTCGTGTTCGGGCGGAAACAAGCCTCGATTCGCTCGTCGTCCCAGTCGGGGTCAACGAAGGTGCACTCTATGCCTAGCTTCTTGAGCGTCACGCCGAAGAGGTTGAACGTGCCGCCGTAGATGGTGTTGGAGGTGATGAAATGGTCGCCAGCCTGACAGATGTTGAAGATGGCGTAGAAGTTTGCCGCCTGTCCGCTGCTGGTGAGCACGGCACCCACACCGCCTTCCAGGGCTGCAATCTTTTGTGCTACAGCATCATTCGTTGGGTTTGCCAGTCGGGTATAGAAGTAGCCGCTGTCCTTGAGGTCGAAGAGGCGTGCCATCTGGTCGCTCGTCTCATAGCGGAATGTTGTACTCTGGTAAATGGGGAGTTGCTGGGGTTCGCCCTTCTTAGGCTTCCATCCGCCGTGAATGCAGATGGTTTCGAGGTTTTTTTTCATGTTGTCTAGTCGTTTAGTTGTCTGGTCGTTTGGTCTCCAAAACGCCTAATTCGGCTGCAAAGGTACGACTTATAATTCAAAATTCAAAATAACTAAGAAATTTATAGCTGTCCTGTGCTATTGTTGTGTGGGATGAGGGGCTGTGAGGCTGTAGGGAGCGGCGGACTTGTCTGTGCCGAGGTGCTTGTTGGGCGTGGCGGACATTTGCAATTGGAGTGTGCCGCTGGAGGTCAGTTCGCTGTAGGTGATGTAGTTGCGCGTGAGGGGCTGGCCGTTGAGACTGCGTTCAGAGATATAGACATTATCCTTTGAGTTGTCCTTTGCCTCGAT
>JAEEGL012090993.1_pt1 | contig 12856 bp, 14 predicted proteins | sample 9134231 | NCBI WGS metagenome assembly JAEEGL01 (sample SAMN16246548, study PRJNA631951) | gut metagenome | biome: gut microbiome; feature: rumen; material: fiber-attached | host: Bos | place: Iran: Karaj | collected 2018-10
ACAATCAACACCGCTCACGTTGAGTATGAGACAGAGACCCGTCACTATGCTCACGTTGACTGCCCCGGCCACGCCGACTATATCAAGAACATGATCACCGGCGCTGCGCAGATGGACGGCGCCATCCTGGTCATCGCCGCTTCCGACGGCCCCATGGCCCAGACCCGTGAGCACCTGCTGCTTGCCCGTCAGGTCAACGTGCCCTATATCGTCGTCTTCCTGAACAAGGTCGACCAGGTCGACGACCCCGAGCTCCTGGAGCTGGTGGAGATGGAAGTCCGCGAGCTGCTGGACACCTACGGCTTCCCCGGCGACGACACCCCCATCATCAAGGGCAGCGCCCTGAAGGTCCTGGAGTCCAACTCCACCGATCCTCATGCCCCCGAGTATGGCTGCATCTGGGAACTGATGAATGCTGTCGACACCTGGATCGCCACTCCCGAGCGCAAGGCTGATCTGCCTTTCCTGATGCCCATCGAGGACGTGTTCACCATCACCGGCCGCGGCACCGTCACCACGGGCCGTGTCGAGCGTGGTACCGTCAAGGTCGGCGACAAGGTCGAGATCGTCGGCATCAAGCCCACCAAGGAGACCGTCGTGACCGGCACCGAGATGTTCCACAAGACGCTGGACTACGCTGAGGCCGGCGACAACGTGGGCTGCCTGCTCCGCGGCGTCGCCAAGAGCGAGGTCGAGCGCGGCCAGGTGCTGGCTGCTCCCAAGAGCATCAAGCCCCTGACCAAGTTCACGGGCCGTGTCTACGTCCTGACCAAGGAAGAGGGCGGCCGGCATACCCCCTTCTTCAACAACTATCGCCCCCAGTTCTACTTCCGTACCACCGACGTGACCGGCGTCATCACCCTGCCCGAGGGCGTCGAGATGTGCATGCCCGGCGACAACGTGGATATGAACGTTGAACTGATCACCCCCATCGCCATCGAGAAGGAGCTGCGCTTCGCCATCCGCGAGGGCGGCCGTACCGTCGGCTCCGGCGTCGTCATTGCCGTCGAGGAGTAATCCGACCGCACAAGTAAATCCCGCCGCCCCGGGCGCTTCTTCGGAAGACCGCCCGGGGCGGTTTTTCCTTGCACGATAACGGTGCCGCCTCCCTGGGTCCGGAAGTGCGGAGCATTTCGGGTGGTCTGCCGCAGACGTACGGCAGATGAGGACGACCCGGCGCGGTGGATCGGGGATACGCAGGGCGGGTAAGCACGTCTCTTTCATGCGGCTCTCTGATTTTTTGCCAGAATTTGTGAAAAACGCTTGCTAATTTTCATCAGCCGGTGTATATTATACATATGGGAAAGTACACGCAAAGATAAATTGGGAATTTCAGGAAGAATCCGGCGGGTGTTTTACGAGAGGAGTCAGTGTCATGTTCAGCATCGGAGACCAGATCGCCCACCCCCTGCACGGCGCAGGAGTGATCGATGGAATCGAAGAGCAGCGGATCAACGGCGTCACGCGGCAGTACTATCAGTTCAGACTGCCGTCGGGGGGAATGGAGGTAAAGATCCCTCTGGACCAGTGCGACAAGATCGGCATTCGTCCCATCATCAGCGCCGAGGAAGCGGACGAGCTGCTCCAGGAGCTGGGCGGCATCGAGATCGACATGACGCAGAACTGGAACCGCCGATACAGGGAAAACATGCTCCGCATCAAGAGCGGGAACCTTCTGGAGGTGGCCCGGGTCATCAAGGGCCTGATGGCGCGTGATGCGGAAAAGGGGCTCAGCACAGGCGAACGGAAGATGCTGCGTATTGCCAAGCAGATCCTGATTTCGGAGATCGTGCTGGCTAAGCGCTGCGCTTATGAGGAAGTGGAGCAGCAGATCAACCGGGCCATGGGCTGACCGCCCGGAGGGCAGGATCTGCGGCATAGGGGTCGGGTTCAGCCCGGCTCTTATTTGCATCATGGATGAAAAGCGATGAAGATCGGGATCAAGAGAAAAAAAACGGCACGGAAGGGTAAAGCAGGCACGGTTTCCGTCGTGATCGTGGCCGCCGGCAGCAGCCGCCGCATGGGCGGCACGGACAAGCTGGCCGCCCCCCTGGCGGGGAAAACGGTGATCGAGCGCACCATCCGGGCTTTTCAGGACTGCGATGAGGTGAGCGAGATCGTGCTGGTGCTCCGGAAAGGGGCGGAGAAGCCGGCTCTGGAGGGTGCTTCCGGCTGCGGCAAGGTGACCAGGATCGTTCACGGCGGCGAGAACCGGACAGCCTCGTCCTATGCCGGAGTCATGGCCTGCGCCTCCTCGGCGGAGATCATCCTGATCCACGACGGCGCGCGGCCACTGGTAACGGAGGAGGTCATCCGCAGCGCCATAAGGGGCGCCAGGGAATTCGGCGCCGCCGTGCCGGTCACGCCGGTGACGGACACGATCAAGACAGGGAAGGACGGCTTTGCCGATGCCACGCCGGACCGGTCGACCCTTTTCGCAGCCCAGACCCCGCAGGCCTTCCGGGCCGAGCTCATCAAGGCGGCTCTGCAGGACGCGATGGATCACGGCCTCAGCCTCACCGACGACTGCGCCGCCGTTGAGCGGCTGGGCATGCGGGTGAAGCTGGTGGAGGGGGATCCCCGGAACCGGAAGATCACCATGCCCCAGGACCTGGCCCTGGCGGAAGCTCTTTTGAAGGAGATGGAGCCATGAGGATCGGACACGGATATGACGTTCACCGCATCGTACCGGGGCGGAAGCTGGTGCTTTGCGGTGTGGAGATCCCCTGGGATGGCCGGGGGCTGCTGGGCCATTCCGACGCAGACGCGGCGGCGCACGCCCTGATGGACGCCATCCTGGGCGCCGCAGCCCTGGGAGACATCGGGCAGATGTTCCCCGACGACGATCCCCGGACCGAGGGGGCGGACAGCATGGAGCTGCTGCGCTCGGTCTGCGCCCGGGTTGCCCGGGAGGGTTACCGGCTGGGGAACTGCGACATCACCATCCTGGCGCAGAAGCCGAAGCTCATGCCCCATATCCCGGCCATGCGCCGCCGCCTGGCGGAAGTCATGGATACGGAGCCGGAGCGCGTCAGCGTCAAGGCCACCACGGAGGAGGGACTGGGCTTCACCGGCGCTCAGGAGGGGATCGCCGCCCACGCCGTGGTGCTGCTGGAGGAAAGGGCCAGAATCACGAGATTATGAACGTTCACAAAGCGCAATTCGTCAAATCCGCCGCATCCTCCGGGGATTTCCTCCGGGATGGGCGGCCTCAATTGGCCTTCGCAGGCCGTTCCAATGTGGGGAAGAGCTCGGTCATCAACCGGCTGCTGAACCGCAAAAATTTCGCCCGGGTGGGCAACACACCGGGCAAGACGGTCCACGTCAATTATTTCCTGGTCGACGGGGTGTGGCTGGTGGACCTGCCGGGCTACGGCTACGCGAAGGTATCCCAGAAGGAGAAGGACCGCTGGGCCGGGCTTATGGAGAGCTATTTCCGCTCCGGCCTCATCACCGCCGGAGTGCTGATCGTGGACGTGCGCCACGCCCCCACGGGGGACGACGTCACCATGCTGGAGTGGTTCCGGGCCGCCGGATGTCCCATGGTCGTGGTGGCAAACAAGCTGGACAAGGTGCCCAAGACCCGCCGGCCGGAATGCCTGGAGACCGTACGCCGTACCCTGGCGCTCACGGAGGAGGACGTGCTGATCCCCTTTTCTGCGGAGGACGGTACCGGGCGGGATGCGCTGCTGGCCGCCCTGGAGGCTTTGGCATGACCTCTTTCGGCCAGGTGCTGCGGGGCTTGGACTGGAGCTATCTGACGGATCTGCTGCAGCAGCTGATCCCGGCTCTGCTCTGCATCATGATCCATGAGATCTGCCACGGAGCGGCGGCCTACGCCCTCGGGGATCGGACGGCGGCCACACAGGGGCGGCTCAGCCTGAACCCCCTGCATCATATCGACTGGTTCGGCCTTCTGATGCTGGCTGTTTTCCACTTCGGATGGGCAAGACCCGTCCAGGTTGATATGCGGAATTTCCGGCATCACAAGCGGGATATGGCCATCACGGCTCTGGCGGGTCCCGTCAGCAATTTCCTGCTGTCGGCCCTGGCCCTTTTTCTGCTGGGGTACTTTTACCGGGATCTGATCGGCAGCGCCGCCGGACAGTTCGTCTTCCGGCTGCTTCGGTATACGGCCATCCTGAGTATCTCCCTGGGGCTCTTCAACCTGATCCCCATACCGCCACTGGACGGGTCCAAGGTGCTGTTCTCCTTCCTGCCTGACCGGCTCTACGCCCGGCTCATGGTGCTGGAGCGTTACGGCATGATCTTGCTGATCGTGCTGGTCGTGATGATGAACCGGGTCTTCGAGGTGAGCCCGGTGGCGGCGGCCTCCGGAGCCGTGTACGATATTTTTGCCCGCATCGCAGTGTTTGCGGATTCTCTTCGCGGATAGGGAAGCATATGGACGATCTGACCTTTCATCTGCCAAATCTGGTCAAAAACAAGGGCGAGCAGACGGATTTCACCGGGCCCTTGAGCCTGATCCTGCAGCTGCTGAGCCGCAATAAAGTGGAAATCAAGGATATCCGCATCAGCGATATCCTGGATCAGTATCTCGCCTGGCTGGCGAGGATGGAACGAATGGACCTGGAGGTCACGGGCGAATTCATCACCATGGCCTCCTATCTGCTGTATATCAAGGCCAAGACCCTGCTGGAGGGTACCCGAGACGTAGAGGAGCTGGGCGAGCTGATCTCCTCTCTGGAGGAGCAGCAGCGCCGGGAGACCCTGGAGCGCATGAAGCTGGCCGCCGACTGGCTGGGAGGCCGCAGCAGCTTGGGGGAGGGCATCTTCATCCGCACCCCGGAGCCCATCACCGGTCCGCCGGAATACCGCTATGCTCACAAGGAAGCGGAGCTGCTCCGGGCCCTGACGGAGATCATGGGTCGGGAGCGGGATGCGGCCGGATCTCCGCGGACCGTGCCCATGCCCGCTCCGCTGACCTACTCCATCCGTGATAAATCAGATGAGATCCTGCTTCGCCTGCGGGATCGGGGGACCCTGTCCCTGGAGGCCCTCTTCGCCGAGAGCCGGAGCCGCAGCGAGCTGACAGCCGCCTTTCTGGCGGTGCTGGAGCTTTACCGGGCCGAGCAGATCGGCCTGCGGGACACGGAGAGCGGCGTGGAGCTGACCCGCTTCCAGTGACCGCCGGATGAACCTGGAGCGAAAACGGGCGGCTCCGCCCTGATCCGCACATTTCGAGGAGTAAGCAATGGAATATGACAGCATTATCGAGAGCATTCTGTTCGCTTCCGGCGATCCCTTTCCCGTGGAGCGCCTGATGGCCCTGCTGGACCTGAGCCGGGAGGAGGTGCTGGAGGCAGCCCGGCGGATCGGCGACGGGTATCGATATGAGAACCGGGGCGTTCGGCTGCTGATCCTGGAGGACAGCCTTCAATTGGGCTCCGCGCCGGAGAACGCCGACTGGGTGCGCCGGGCGCTGGATACCCGCAAGCCTGCAAGGCTCAGCCCCGCAGCCCTGGAGGTGTTGGCCATCGCCGCCTATTTCCAGCCTGTTACCCGCACCTACATCGAGCAGATCCGGGGCGTGGACAGCAGCTATACCGTAGGCCTGCTGGTGGATAAGGGGTTTCTGGAGCCCTGCGGCCGGCTGGACGCGCCCGGCAGGCCCATGCAGTTCCGGACCACGGCGGCTTTCCTGCGGGTCTTTGGCCTGGAATCTCTGGAGGAGCTGCCCGCTTACGGGGACGCAGCCGAAGGAGAAAATGCAGACGCGGGGGAACTGGCGGAGAGCCTGCCGGAGGTGCGGGATTGAAGGTCCTCGTTTGGATCGGCGTCGCCCTGCTCCTGCTGATCCTTTTGCTGGTGCTGCTGCGGCTGCGCCTCACAGGAATCTACGGGGCGGAGGGAGCTTCCCTGACGGTGTCCCTGGGCTCCCTGCCCATCCTGAAGATCCCCCGACCGAAGGGGCAGAAGGACGCCGGCGGACCCGGTCGGCCGGAAAAAAAGAAAAAAAAGAAAAAAGAAGAAAAAAAGGAAGAAAGCAAGGGCGGCTCCGAGCCGGGTTTCCGCAGAGAGCTTCAGATAATCTCGCGGCTGCTGGGCAAGCTAAAGCGCAGGCTGTGCATCGATGAGATGACTCTCTGGTATCAGAGCGCGGGAGACGACCCGGCGGCGACGGCCCTGATTTACGGAGCGGCCAGCGCGGCGGCAGCGGCGCTGGCAAGGGCGGTGGAATCCATGTTCCGCGTCAGGGAGCGGGATGTCCGCGCCTCGGTCAGCTTTACGGAATCCAAGCCCCGGGTCTTCGCCCGGCTGCGGCTGTCCGTTTCCCTGGGGCTCCTGCTGTGGTTTGTCGCCAAGGCTGCTCTGGAAAGAAAGCGGGCCCGGATCGCTGCGGGCTCGAAATAGGGAGGATATACCATGGAAAAGCATGCGATCGGAGACCTGATGGAAAAGACCATGTCCAAGATCCGTGAGATGGTTGACGTGAACACCATCGTCGGCTCGCCCATCACCACCGTGGACGGGATCACCCTGATCCCCGTCAGCAAGGTGAGCTTCGGCTTTGCCGCCGGCGGATCGGACTTTCAGACGAAGAGCGGGAAGGAGAATGCGCCGGACGGCTTCGGCGGCGGCAGCGGCGCCGGCGTGAAGATTGAGCCGGTATCCTTCCTGGTCATCCGGGACGGCAGCGTGCGCCTGATCAGCGCCAATGCCGAACAGCAGAACTCCGTGGAAAAATTCATTGATGCGATGCCGGACATCATTGACAAGGTCAAGGAGGTTCTGCCGAAAAAGAAGGATGAGGAATCGGATACCGAGGATTAGTCTTTCCTTACTTGCGCTTTTGATGCTGCTGCCCGGTCCGGTCCGGGCGGCGGAGGAGCCCCCGGAGGTCTCCGCCGGGGCGGCGGCAGTCGCCGAGCTGGAGACGGGGCGCATCCTCTGGGAAAAGGAAGCCGATAAACCTATGAAGGCGGCCAGCACCGTGAAGATCCTCACGGCACTGCTGGCCCTGGAGACACTGGACCCGGACCGGGAGGTCACCGTCCGCCCGGAATGGACAGGGCAGGAGGGAAGCTCCATGTCCCTTCGGCCCGGCCAGATCTGCACGGTGGCGGAGCTGCTCCGCGGTCTGCTGCTGGTTTCGGGAAACGACGCGGCACTGGCGCTGGCCTGTACCGTGGCCGGCAGCGAAGCGGCCTTTACAGAACTGATGAACCGCCGCGCCGCTGAACTGGGCATGGCGGACAGCCGCTTTGTGGACGCCAGCGGACTCCGCTCAGAGGGCCATCAGGTGACGGCCCGGGATATGGCGGTCCTGGGCTGCGCAGCAATGAGGAACGAGGCCTTCCGCGCCATCGTCTCCTCCAGGACTGCAGAGGCGGCGGGGCAGACCCTGCGCAATCACAACAAGCTCCTCTGGCGGTATGAGGGAGCCATCGGCGTCAAGACCGGCTATACCAAGGCGGCGGGGCGGACGCTGGTGTCCTGCGCGGAACGTCAGGGCCTGACTCTGATCTGCGTGACGCTGGACGATCCCCGGGACTGGGAGGATCACGCCTCGCTACTGGACTGGGGCTTCGCAAGCTACGAGTCTGCGGATCCGGCGGCCATGAGCTGGACCGTTCCCGTGGTCAGCGGCCGGACGCCGACGGTGACGGTGCGTCCCGCCGACAGCGGCAGGCTGCTGCTCCCCCGGGGCGGCGCTGTGTGGGAGGCGCATCTGCCCCCCTTCCTCTACGCGCCGGTGGAAGCCGGGGAGACGGCGGGGATCCTCCGCTGCCTGGATGAGGAGGGCGGCGTCATCTGCCAGATGCCCCTGCGATGCGAAGCGGCTTCGCCTCTGGACCAGACACAGAAGCTGGGCTTTTGGGAAAAGCTGCGCTGGGCCTGGTCCTTTGCCTGCCGGCACAGCGCCGGATATCCCCAATATGTTTTCTATTGACGAGGAACGATATGGAAGAACGACTGCAGAAGATCCTGTCCCGTCACGGCGCCGCCTCCCGCCGGGAGGCGGAGGAGCTGATCCTGGCCGGCCGCGTTACGGTAAACGGCGCTGCGGCTCTCTTGGGAGCCAAGGCCGATGAGGACAGGGACGAGATCCTTGTGGACGGAAACCCGCTGGCCAGGACGGAACAGCGGGTTTACATAATGCTGAACAAGCCCCGGGGCTGCCTCTGCACCAGGCGGGATGAAAAGGGCCGGAAGACGGTGCTGGACTATCTGGGGGGCTGCAGTGCCCGGGTCTGGCCCGTGGGCAGGCTGGATATGAATTCCGAGGGGCTGCTGCTCCTCACCGACGACGGGGAACTGACCAACGCCCTGACACATCCCTCCCGGGAGGTGGAGAAGGTCTATACCGTACGTGTGTCGGGGGAGGATATCCCCGGCGCGCTGCGGATGCTGAAAGGGGTCCTGGAGCTGGAGGACGGGCCTGCAAAGGCCAAGCGGGTCCGGCTGCTGAAGGATGACGGGGAGCGGGCAATCCTGGAGATCACGGTGACGGAGGGACGCAAGCATCTGGTGCGCAATCTCTGTGCTGCCGCGGGTCTGGAGGTGAAGCGGCTCATTCGGATGTCTGAGGGCGGACTTTCCCTGGGCGACCTCCGCACCGGCTGCTGGCGGAGCCTGGAGGAGCAGGAGGTGCGCGCCCTGCGGCATGCCGCGGGCCTGCGTAACTAATAATTCACAGTTTGTTTATTGATTCTTCATCGCAGAATCATTATGATACAAATTATGGCTATATGGGTTCGGGGGGATGGATGCAGATGGAAAAAGACATCATTTCCGTCATCCAGGAAAAACAGCGGAGCTTTTCCAAGGGACAGAACCGGATCGCCCGCTACATCTCGGAAAACGCGGACAAGGCCGCCTTCATGACGGCGGCAAAGCTGGGTCAGAAGGTGGGCGTCAGCGAATCCACCGTGGTCCGGTTTGCCCTGGAGCTCGGCTTCGAGGGCTATCCCGAAATGAGAAAGGCACTGCAGGAGATGATCCGCAACCGGCTGACCAGCGTACAGCGCATCGAGGTGGCCAAGACGGTCATCGGCGGCAGGGATACCCTTTCGGCGATCCTGAATTCCGATATGGAGAACATCGTGCGGACCCAGACCGCCCTGGACCGGAGCAGATTCGACGCAGCGGTGGAGGCCCTGCTGAAGGCAAAGCATATCTACATCCTGGGTACGCGCACCAGCGCGGCCCTCAGCATGTTCATGGGCTTTTATTTCAACATGCTGTTTGAGAACGTGAAGGTTCTCTATGAGAACACCGCCGGGGAGGTCTTTGAGCAGATCATGCGGATCGGCCCGGGGGACGTATTCGTGGGCATCAGCTATCCCCGCTACTCCAAGCGGACGGTAAAGGCCGTACGCTTCGCAAAGGAGCGGGGAGCCACGGTGCTGGCCATGACCGACGCGGAGACCTCGCCCATCGCCGCCGGTGCGGACATCTGCCTCCTGGCGAGAAGCGACATGGTTTCCTTTGTCGATTCCCTGGTGGCGCCCCTGAGCCTCATCAACGCCCTCATTGTGGCCGTCAGCGACCGGAAGCCCGGCGTGGCCGCCACCTTCATGGAGTTGGAAGAGGTCTGGAACGAATACGACGTATATGAGAAAAATGCAGACTGAGGTCTGTGTGATCGGCGGCGGCGCCTCGGGGCTCATGGCGGCGCTCAGCGCCGCGGAGGAGGGGGCCCGGGTGCTGGTGCTGGAAGGGCAGGAGCGGCCTGCCCGGAAGCTGCGCATCACCGGCAAGGGCCGCTGCAACGTCTGCAGCGACTGCAGCCCCGACGACGTGCTGAAAAACGTCACAAGAAACGCCCGCTTCCTCTACAGCGCTATCCGCGCCTTTCCTCCCTCGGAGGTCATGGCCTTTTTTGAAGACCTGGGCGTGCCTTTGAAGACGGAGCGGGGCAGCCGGGTATTCCCTGTTTCCGACCGGGCAGGGGACGTGGCGGATGCTTTGACGGCGGCGGTGGAGCGCAGGGCGCGGATCGTCCGTCTGCGGGCAGGAGAGATCCTCACGGAAAACGGGGCCGTTTCCGGCGTCCGATGCGGCGAGACCGTCGTGGACTGCCGCGCGGTCATCCTCTGCACCGGCGGCCTCAGTTATCCGAAAACCGGTTCCACGGGAGACGGATACGGTATGGCCCGCCGCCTGGGCCACCGGATCGAGCCGCTGTCGCCCTCCCTTGTGCCCTTGGTATCGGCCGATGCGGACTGCGCCGCCATGCAGGGCCTCAGCCTTCGGAACGTGACGCTGACTCTGCGGGAGCGGGGAGGGAAGAAGCTCTGGAGCGAGCTGGGAGAGCTGCAGTTCACCCATTTCGGCCTTACGGGGCCCCTGGTGCTCTCCGCCTCCGCCCATATGGAGGAGGGAAGGGAGTACGAGGTCGAACTGGATCTGAAGCCGGGTCTCACGGAGGAAAAGCTGGACGCCAGGCTTCTGCGCATGTTCTCCGAAAACCTGAACCGGGATTTCCGGAACAGTCTGGATGATCTGTTGCCGCGCAGTCTGATCCCCGTCGTGATCCGCCGCAGCGGCATCCCTCCGGAGATCAAGGTCCACGATATCACCCGTCCTCAGCGGCAGCGCCTGCTGATGGTGCTGAAGCGTTTCACCGTGGCTGTGAGCGGCAAGAGACCTATCGAGGAAGCGGTAGTCACCCGGGGCGGCGTAAACGTAAAGGAGGTCAATCCCTCCACCATGGGCTCCCGGCTGGTGCAGGGGCTCTACTTCGCAGGGGAGATCCTGGATCTGGACGCCTATACAGGCGGCTTCAACCTGCAGATCGCCTGGTCCACGGGCCGGGCCGCAGGCCGGGCCGCAGCGGCTTTTTGCCGAAAGGAGCGAGAAAGCATGAAGAGGATACAGGTGGCCATCGACGGGCCCGGAGGCGCAGGCAAAAGCACCATGGCGAAGGCCCTGGCCCGGGAATGCGGCCTGAATTATGTGGACACCGGCGCCATGTACCGTACGGTGGGCCTGGCGGTATGCCGGGCGGGGATCGATCCCACGGACGGCGAGGCAGTGCCCGCCCTGCTGCCGGAACTCCGGCTGGGCATCCGCTATGAAAACGGGGAACAGCATATGTTCCTGGACGGTGAGGACGTGACGAGCCTGCTCCGTACGCCGGAGATCAGCGCCGCAGCCTCCGCCGTTTCCGCCATGCCTCCGGTGCGGGCCTTCCTGCTGAAGACCCAGCAGGACCTGGCGGAGGAGTGCAGCGTGGTGATGGACGGACGGGACATCGGCACGGTAGTGCTGCCGCATGCCGAGCTCAAGATCTTTCTCACCGCTTCAGCGGAGGAACGAGCCCGGCGCCGCTTCCTGGAGCTGAAGGCGCGGGGAACGCCCCAGCCCTACGAGCAGGTGCTGGCGGAGATGAACGAACGCGATGAACGTGATACGAAGCGGGCCGCCGCACCGCTGAAGGCGGCGGAGGATGCGGTGCTGCTGGATACTACCTTCCTGTCGGAGGCGGAGGTGCTGGAGCGGCTGCTCCGGCTGCTTCGGGAGAGGCGGGGAGAATGAACCACTACTTGCATTATAGGATCGCCTATTATTTCATCATCCCCATCATATCTCTGCTGTATCCTCTGCGGGTCCACCATCGGGAGCGGCTGCCCGACGGCCCCATGGTGATCTGCGCGCCCCATTCCAACCTGGTGGATCCTATCCTTCTGATGCACATGCTGACGATCCGGCGCTTTCCACGCTTCCTGGCCAAAAAGGAGCTTTTCAGCCTGCCGGTGGTCGGCCCCTTCCTCCTGCGGATCGGCACGATCCCCGTGAACCGGGGCAGGGCGGACATCGCCCCCATCCGGGCGGCGCTGGGCGTGCTGAAGGACAAGGGCATCATCGGTATCTTCCCCGAGGGGACTCGGGTTCAGGAGGAGCACGCCGCCGAGGCCAAAACGGGGGCCGTCATGCTGGCCTCCCGCACCGGAGTTCCCATCCTGCCGGTCTGGATGCCCCGGAAAAAGCGGCCCTTCCGCAAGGTGGACGTGGTCATCGGCGAACCCTATACCCTGCCGGTGCTTCGGGGCGGGGCTGAGTACCGCGTCTATGCGGAGGAACTGATGGAGCGCATCGGCCTGCTGCAGAAGGAGGCTGCGCCGTGTACCTGAGGATCGCGGAGACCGCCGGCTTCTGCTACGGCGTCCGGCGGGCCATTGCCCTGGCGGAGCGGGAGGCACCCGGCGGCTGCTACGTCCTGGGAGAGCTGATCCATAATCGGCTGGAGATGGACCGCCTGCGGGCCTTGGGCCTGCGGACGGTGAAGAGCGTGGAGGAGATCCCGCCGGGGGCTGCGGTGGTCATTCGCTCCCACGGGGAGCCGGACGCCGTGTTCCGGGCCCTGGAGGAAAGAGGCTGCCGGGTGACGGACGCGACATGCCCCAACGTGAGCCGCATCCACCGGATCGTCCGGGAAGCGGCGGAAAAGGGCCGGATGCCCATCGTCATAGGCGACCGGGATCACCCTGAGGTGCGGGGCATCGTGGGCAGCGCACCGGGTGTAACGGTGCTTCGGGACGGAGAGGAGACGGAAAAATGGCTCCGCACCGCCGCTCCCGGGCCGGAAACCCCGGTCACGGTGGTATTTCAGACCACGGAAATCCGGGAACGCGTAAAAAAATGCGCGGAATCCCTAAAAAAAGTGTATACAAATCAGGAAACATTTGATACAATATGCGATGCCACGTTTAGTCGCCAAAAGGAGGCGACTGGGCTATCCGCCATATGCGATGCCATGCTTGTGGTAGGAGACAGGAGCAGTGCAAATACGAGACGGCTGGCCGAGATCTGTGCCGGCCGGTGCCCCAAGGTGATTTTTGCGGAAACAGCCTCTGAGCTCGACCTGTCAGACCTGAAAGATGTCATA
>JAEEGL012146643.1_pt1 | contig 12856 bp, 8 predicted proteins | sample 9134231 | NCBI WGS metagenome assembly JAEEGL01 (sample SAMN16246548, study PRJNA631951) | gut metagenome | biome: gut microbiome; feature: rumen; material: fiber-attached | host: Bos | place: Iran: Karaj | collected 2018-10
ACCTAAATATAAGAGAGTTAGTACTTATAACAAAGAACTCCCAAATATTAGCATCGATAAGAAACTAGATTTATTACATCAATTAGAACAAAAAATTAGAAAATCTGATCCACGTATTATCGAAGTTGGTGGTGTGGAATATAGTGAATCTGAATCTAGTGTCATTATTATCAATACCAAAGGATTAAAACTATCTGGAAAAAGCAATTATTTCGTTTATGTTGGTTCTGCTGTTGCTAGAGAAGGTGAACAAACTAAATCTGGTTATGAAATCTTTTTAGATAACGATTTCAATAAGTTTGATGTCGATAAATTAGCGGAAAAAGTCTGCAAAAACACCGTGGATCAACTTGGTGGCGAAGCTTGCGAGTCTGGAACTTATAAAGCTGTTTTATCGCCAGACGTTGTTAAATCATTAGTGTCTTTCTATGTTGATTCTGCGGATGCTGAAGAGATTCAAAAACATTCCTCATTATTCATTGGTAAATTAGGTCAAAAAGTGGCTTCTAAGAAAGTTACTATCGAAGATAAACCATTAGCAAAAACTATCTTCGCCAGACCATTCGATGATGAAGGTGTTGCCACCTACAACAAACCTATTATCAAAAACGGTGTCTTACAAACCTATTTATATAATTTAACCACCGCTGCCAAGGATGGTGTTCAATCTACCGGCAATGCCTCAAGAGGTGGTTCAGTGATGGGAACCGCTCCTAACTTCTTATATATGAAGCCAGGAAAGAAAACACAGGAACAATTATTCCAAGAAATTGGCAATGGCGTTTATATCACTGATGTACAAGGCTTGCATGCTGGTATGAATCCACAATCCGGAAACTTCTCATTACAATCTACCGGTTATCTTATTAAGGATGGTAAACGCGATAGACCATTGGATATCATTACAATTTCTGGCAACTTAGTTAGTGTCTTTATGGATATTAAAGAAGTTGGTAATGATGAAACAATGTTCCCTAGTGGAATTAGCTGCCCATCTGTCTTAATCAAAAAGATTAAAGTCGGTGGCAAATAATTTAAAATAAAAAAAATAAGGGAGTTACTTAACTCCCTTTTTATTATCCTTTTTATCTTTTTCCACGATTGGTTCTATTTTGTGATCTAATAGTTCCCAATTAGGATGAAGCTCATTAACTTTATCAATGGCTTCGTTAAATAAACCAATTTCAATATTTTTTCTTTGTTTCGCGGTTCTATTTAAGCCTTTGTTAACGTTATTAATCGCGATAAGGCATTCACTTCTTGATTTGTCTAGCATACCAGACATTAATAAATATGTTCTAATACTTGCCATAGAGAGGTCGTTAGAGATTTCTCTTCTTTCTTGCATAGAAACTTCTTTATCGTAAAACTCACGAGCTTCATCTAAAGATTTAGTGATTAAGTTGATATAAATCTTTTGCGCTCTAGCGCTGACATAAACTCTATGTGAGATGGTTTCTTTACCAGCTAAGATGATATCAATAAGTTTTTCAGCTTCTTCATATTCGCGTTTGTCGAGAAGTAAATAAACCTTATTTAAGTTGAGATCTGCGGTGAAATTTGTAATATCTGTAAATGTTGCAATTTCCACATCGGTGTTGCCTTGGCTTATTTCATATTCCACACGAAGGAGTTCGTTAAACGCCTTTCTATTAGCAGCGTTGCTCACCATAGTTAAACGATAGCCATCTGTCACAGAATCTAAATGCAAAGGAAGGATGTTATAAAGAAGAATCATTCCGCCGATAACAGCAACAATTAATAAGAAATAGCCAATGTTCTTTGCATAGACAGGCATTTTTTCGCCATTTAATATGACAAATAAAATAATGAAAGCAAAAATTTCCACTAAGAAAAATAAAGTACCGAACCAAAGGAATGGAAGAGGATTAGGCTCTTTCTTGACATCTTTTTTAGGATAAATCTTGGTTTCTCCAGTTAAACCGTCGAAGGATGCAAATTTAACATGTAGTTTTCCCTCTTCGCGGAAGAATAACAAACCTAAAACGTTTGTAGAGATTATTTCATATCTTCCAACTTTAGCGCCCAATCTATGTGCTAACTCAAATAAAACGGCATTCAAAATGAGGCCCACTAAAATAGCGCCTATTACGAACAAGAAATATAGATTGCCTAATTCAGAGGTACTATAATGTGCTCTTAAAACGTTTAATCCAAACAATATGGCCAAAGCCATAATTAAGAGATAAACAATAATGCCCGAGATATCTTCTTTTTTCATAACGTATTCCTTCTTTCTAGAAGCAGTTAGTGAATATTTCTCTAGCTACTTCATGATCCATTGGTTTTGCGTGGTGAGCCACGACACGTGTGCCACCGTTTGAGAATCTATCTACCAAAGCATCAATACTTATCTTTTCTTTTGTGTTTAACTCACTTAGTTTATGAGGGATTCTTAAAGAAATAAAGAATTCTTCCATTAATTCTATACCTTTTTTCGCATTCTCCAACTTATTTTCGATTTGAGAGTCAAAAACATTTCTCGCTAATAGGTCAAATTTATCTACATCATAAGGCAAATAATATCGAGCCCATGCTGGCCAAATAATAGCCAACCCTTCACCATGAGCTACTTCTGGATATAGCCCTGATAAAGCATGTTCTAACTGATGAACCGGCATGCCAAATGGTTTCCCTATGTTTGTTAAGCCATTATGAGACCAAGATGACATCAACATCAAAACAGCGCGAGATTCATAATCGTTTGGGTTTTGCATGGTTTTTTGACCAGCTTTTATAGTTGCCTTCATAACTGTTTCTGCAAATCCATCTGCGGGTTCATTATCACTTGAGACTTGAAGATATCTTTCTAAGGTATGCATGATAATGTCAGTAATACCATACGCTGTTTGTTTTTCGTCAACACTAAATGTTAACTCAGGATTCTCAATTACAAATGCGGGTCTATTTAATTCAGAGTTGAAGCCCATTTTAATACCGGTGGCATCATCTTGAATAACGCAAGATGTGGACATCTCGCTTCCAGATGCTGCGATGGTTAAAATGACACCTAAAGGTAACGATTGTTTTGGCTGTGCTTTGTGCATATTAAAATCAAAAGCGTTTCCATCATAATAATAACCGGCGCAAATATATTTAGCGGTGTCCATGACGCTTCCACCACCAACGGCTAATAAATAATCTGGTTTAAATGATTTGGCTAGAGCAACACCTTTGTCCGCTAATTCACGAGTGGGGTTAGCTCTAACGCCCTCAAATATCTCAAAGATAATATTATTATCTTTTAACGAATTAACAACTATATCTAAAAGACCAGATTTTCTAACAGAACCTCTTCCAATAACAATTAAAACTCTTTGGGCATTTCTTTCTTTTAAAATATTACCAACCAAAGATTCTTTCTTTTTTCCAAAATAAATTTTTGTGGGGAGTTGAAAATCAAAATCTATCATTCTTGAGATTCCTTCCCTCTAACAACAAGCATCTTTTCTACAGCACGCGCAAAGTTGTCTTCGCTTTCAAAAGAGAAACAAGCTAATAAACCTTCGAAGGTTTTGTTTTTATATGTCGATAAATAATAGACTATAGAGTTTGCGTAAGCCTGAGCATAAAAACGAGCAATAGATTTTCTGTCATTATGGTGAAGCTTTTTGCTATCTTTTTGTTCGTTAACTATTTTTAAAATAGTTTTATAAGTTGCATTGTAAATAAATGATTGGAATAAATCTTTTGCAGCCGAGTTATTTGTGGCATCAATAAAGTTTTTATTCTTTTGATAGTAATTAAAAATGCATCTCATTAGCTGATTGATATCTTTAACATCGTCGATACCTTCGATGCTTTCATCTAAAAATACCAATGTTAAAAGATCATAAATATCATGGAAGTGATAATAGAATGTTTGTCTATTAACACGACACTTCTTTACGAGGGTTGTGACAGAGATATCATCTAAAGGCATCTCTGACATCATTTCTTTTAATGTCTCTGCTAAACGATGTTCTGTTTTCATCTACTTAATTTTACAATATTCCTTCGCGATATTGGCACCAACTTTTGCATTATTTAGAACTAATTGAATATTAGATTCTAATGATTCGCCACCAGTAAGTTCTACAACGGTTTTTAATAAGAATGGTGTGGCTTCTTTTCCGTGGATGCCTTCCTTTTCCATTCTCTTAAGAGCTTCTTCAATAGCGGAGTTGATAATTTTATCATCCATTGCAAATTGATCTGGAATAGGGTTAGTTACTAGAATTCCGCCTTCTAAATTGTTAAGGCGCTTCTCTTTAATGATTTGTGCAGCCTCCTCATAACTATCAATTTGATAATCTACTTTCAAACCACTATGTGGTGTATAAAAAGCTGGTAATTCACTAGTTTTAAATCCCAAAACAGGTACACCCATGGTTTCTAAATATTCTAATGTGAGTGGTAAATCTAAAATTGCTTTAGCGCCTGCACATATAACAGTTACGTTGGTTTTTGCTAATTCTTGTAAATCAGCGGAGATATCCATAGTTTCTTGGGCGCCTCTATGAACACCACCAATACCACCAGTGACAAAGACTTCTATACCAGCTTGTTTGGCAATAATCATAGTGGCTGCAACAGTGGTAGCGGCCCATAGTTTTTTCGCATAAATCACCGGCAAATCACGCCTGGATGTTTTTAAAATACCTTTTCTTTTACCAAATTCTTCTATTTGTTCTGGTGTCATTCCTACAATAGCATCGCCATCAATAATTCCAATGGTGGCTGGTATTGCACCATTATCTCTAATAACCTTTTCCACTCTTAAAGCGGTTTCAACATTTTTAGGATAAGGCATGCCATGTGAAATGATTGTGCTCTCTAAAGCGACAACGGGTTTATTCTCTTCTAAGGCTTTTTTAACTTCTGGATTAATAATAATCATTTTTATTTATCTCCTTTGAAAACACCGACTATGTAAGTGGCTGCTAAATAAAGTGTTAATAGAACGAGTGTTGTGATTCCGGCTACAAAATAATTAACTGGATTCATAGATTGGAAATTTAAATGGAAAATATTAAACTTTTCATCCGCAAAAAGGGATATCATAGCAGCACTAGTTAAACCAGCAACAGTCGCAAAAACACTGGCGGAAAAGATAATCGTTCTATATTTATTAAATGGTCTGCAAATATTGAATAGCACAGCATTCGCTATGACAGTAAATACAATAGCAGACATCACAATAGCACTTTCTTTAAAATAAATGCCTGTATACATAACTTCATATTTTTGTAGGTGATATAGTCCAAATATAACGATTACACCCACTATTGAAGCTAAAGCAGCGGGAACAGACATCTTAAAGATATTCTTTAAGAATGTTCCTTTTAATCTTTCAGAATTTGGTTCCAACGCCAAGAAGAAGGAAGCAATACCAATGGATGATAATTCCCAAATATAAACATGGTTTGTTTCGAAAGGATAAACAACTTCTTTATTAATAATTCCAGCAATTAAGAAAATGACAGAAAGGGCAATGGTAAACATTGTCTTAACAAGGAAAAGCGACGAAGTTCTTTGTAAGTTGTTTATGACCCTTCTTCCTTGCGCCACTACCATAGGTAAGTGATCAAAATTAGAATCTAATAAAACAATGTGTGAACCATTCTTAGCTGCATCAGCACCACTAGCCATAGCAATAGAACAATCGGCACGTTTTAGTGCCAAAATATCATTTACACCATCGCCAGTCATAGCCACGGTGTTATTCTTGCTTTTCAAAGAAATAATAATAGCTTCTTTTTGTTCTGGTGTAACGCGACCGAAGACATTGTAGTCGTTGGCGATTTCTTTCACTTGTTCAATAGGCATCCCCGTAAGTGAAATATATTTTTCCGCACCATCGATACCAGCTTGTCTAGCAATTTCAGATACAGTTAAAGCATCATCACCAGAAATTACTTTGATTTCAACATTGTTTTCTTTAAACCATTTAAATGTTTTAATAGCATCTGGCCTAATATGATCTTGCAACACAATCATGCCAATTGCCTCGCAAAAACCCTCTATTTTTCCATTTTTAATGCCGTTTGGTGCTTTGGCAATAACTAAAACTCTATTACCTTTTGAGGTATATTCTTGAATTCTTAACAACACACCAGTTTTGTTATTAAGATTTAAAAAATCAACAGCGCCTAAAACATAGGTGGTTCCGCTCTTGAATGTAATTGCGGAATACTTGTTGTCGCTATTAAATGGTAATTTTTCAATAGCTTCTATGCTGATTGGAGAATTGAAGTGTTCCTTTAAGGCCATCATTGTGGCATTGGTGTCTTCAGAAGCATTGGCAAAATCAGATAAGATACCGGTAATTGTGGTCTCACTCATGCTACCATAAGGAATAATCCTGCTCACCGACATCGTTCCATCAGTGATAGTACCTGTTTTATCAACACAAACAATATTTGTTCTAGCCAACATTTCCACAGAATAAAAATCTTGGACACGCGCTTTATGTTTGCTTAATTTAATAACAGCAGTTGCTAAAGCAACAGAAGTTAATAGATATAAGCCTGAAGGTATCATAGATACCATTGATCCCGCGATAGGACCCATGGCTTGTTGGAAGTTCTCATAACTAGAAAAAGCATTTCTAACACCAAATAAAACAAGCATGGAAACACCTATTGTAATAACAATAATGCCAATATATCTAAATAATAGAGTTAGTGATTTCAATATTTGTGATGGGGAACGTTTGAATTTCTTTGCGGAAGCCTGTAAAGATTGCACATAACTATCGTTACCAATCTTATCTGCACGGGCCAAAGCATTACCTGAAACAACAAATGATCCAGAATAAACGGTATCCCCAACACCTTTCAAAATGGTTTTAGATTCACCAGTAAGTAAAGATTCGTTAAGTAATAAACTGCCAGAAACTATGACAGAATCCGCCGCTATTTGAGCACCACTAGTAAGACGAATGATATCATCTAAAACTATGTTTTGAACGGAAATTTCTTCTTCTTTTCCGTCTCTAATAACATTAGCGCGAGGTTCTGTAACAAGATTTAGTTTGTCCATCAAACGTCTTGCATGAATATCTTCATACAAACCAATTCCAATATTGGGGATTAAAATAGCAAGGAAAAACAAACTGTCATATTTCTTGGCAATAATCATTAAAATAGCGATTGTGAACAAAAGGATGTTAAAGAAATTAACAACATTATCGACGATTATCTGTAAATAGGTTTTACTTACGGTTCTCTCGGTTTTATTAATTAACTTGTTACTAACACGTTCCTGAACCTGTTCGTTTGTTAAACCAACCATTGGTTCGGGATTATATCTTGATATATCAATTTCTTCGCGTGGCATATGTATAGAATAAAAAACTTGGACTTTTTTATCAAGTCCAAGTTATCACTATTTTTGGTATTTTATCTTTTGTTCTTAAAGAAATCTTTAAGTAGTTGTGAACAAGCGTCTTCGAGGATACCACCAACAATGTTTGGTTTGTGGTTGATATTTTTTGCATCTAACACATTGATTGAAGTTCCGAATGCTCCGCCTTTTAAATCGTAAGCTCCAAAATAGACATTATCAATTCGCGATTGAATAATAGCACCGGCACACATAATACACGGTTCTAAAGTGACATAAAGATCACAGCCCACCAACCGCCACGAATTTAATTTTTTACAGGCTTTTTGCAGGGTTTTTAGCTCTGCATGAGAGGTAGAATCTTGTTTTGTTTCTCTTTCGTTATGACCACGTGCAATTATTTTTCCATCTTTAACAATGACGCATCCGATAGGAACTTCGTCAATTGCCAAAGCTTTCTTTGCCTCTTTCAAGGCTTCTTTCATGTATCTTTCTTGTGTTGTCATCATAGAAACAAACCACCGCACATGAACAAGGTACTTAAGGCTGCTACATTCCTGTCCTGACCTGGTTCGTATTTATTCATCGCGATGGCGCAGTAATTATAACATAATTAATATATTTTACTAACAAAGAAAAAAGACCAATATAATTGGTCTAATTTCATAAATAATTGGTTATAAGCTATTTTACTGGTTTTAAAACAGTAATTCCGCCCATAAATGGAACAAGAACTTCAGGGACTTTTACTGATCCGTCTTCTTGTTGATATTGTTCCAAAATAGCAGGGAAGATACGAGATGTTGCTAAACCAGAAGCATTTAATGTGTGAACAAAACGTGTTTTTCCGGTTTCTTTATCTCTAAATCTACATTTTGTACGACGTGCTTGATAATCACGGGCGTTAGATGCAGAAGATACTTCTTTATAAATATCAATGCTTGGTAAATAAACTTCAATATCATAGGTTCTCGCCATAGAGTGAGAAATATCACCAGCTGCCAATTTGGAAATTTGGAAATGTAATCCTAATTTTTCCACTAAAGAAGCAGCTTTATTAACTAATTCTTCGAAAGCAGCATCGCTATCTTCTGGCTTGGTATATTGAACCATTTCGACTTTGTCGAATTGATAGCCACGAATCATTCCACGTTCTTCTGTTCTATAGCTTCCAGCTTCTCTACGATAGCAAGGAGTATAAGCAAATAATTTACGTGGTAAATCTTCTTCTTTAAGAATTTCGTCACGATATAAATTTACGAGAGCGGTTTCCGCGGTGGGTAACAAGAATCTTTTTGGTTCTAAGCCATCAAGCCAGAAAACGTCTTCTCTAAACTTTGGAAATTGACCAGCACCAAAACCAGATTGTTCATTTAATAAATGTGGAGGTAGGATAAATTCATATCCATCTTTCAAATGCTCAGAAATAAAGAAATTTAAGAGAGCCCATTCTAAACGAGCGCCTAAATTTGTATAGACCCAAGCACCACGACCAGCAATCTTTGCGCCACGATCATAATCAACTAATCCTAATGACTCAGCTAATTCAACATGGTCTTTCATTTTAAAAGCAAATTCTGGTTTTTTGCCAACTACTTTAATTACTTTGTTGTTTTCTTTGCCACCACCCACTAAATCATCATCAGGAAGATTTGGTAAACAAACGACAAAGTCATTTATTTTTTGTTCTAATTCTTTTAGCTTTGCTTCATTTTCTGCATTTTCTTTAGCGATTTCTTTGACTTTTGCAAAGATTTTACTGACATCTTCGCCAGCTTTTTTAGCAGCAGGAACACTACCGGATAAACGATTCATCTCGGCTTTGTTACCTTCTACTAGTTGAATGAGATTCTTTCTTTCGGCATCCCATTTTAAAAGTTCATCAAAATCAGCATCCCATAATTTCTTTTTAAGTGCGGCTTTGACTTTTTCTGGATTTTCACGAATAAGATTAATATCTAACATGATTTATCCTCCTTATAAATTCTTAATATTAATTTGTTGTTGATAATACCATTTTAGTTTTTCACCATGATTAACTAATGAATTCTTCAATACTTCTTGATAAGCCTTTTCGGTTGTATCTTTGAGTTTTCCATCAAAATAATCTTTTGTTAAAGAGGTTAAAGTTTCTGAGAATTCTGCCAAATAAGCAGTCTTACCATCTTCAAGCATTCCATCAAATACAGCTTGCTTTCTAACAATCAATTGGCACTTGGCCGCCATCGCATCCATAAGGGCTACAACACCGGCTTTTTTATATCCTGGCAACATGAATATGTCAGCGTTCATTAATGCACTTCTATAAACATCATCAGGAATAATGCCTTTGAATTTCACGTTCTTAGGACTAGAATCAATTAAACTTCTTAATTTAAATGATTTAGCAATACCTGGAACACTTTCTCTACCTATATAATAGAACAGCACATCAGGACACTTTTTAGCAGCATTAATAAACGCGCTAATTCCTTCCATGTTGTTATCGTATTCACCAATAGCAACCACTAATTTTTTAGAACGATTCTCACTAAAATAACGGTAGAAAATATCTTTTTCATCTGTTCTAGAAAAATCGAAACGTGATGCATTAGTGCCTGGTAAAGTAACTTGAATATCAGAAGTAACACCATTATTGATTAAAATTTCTCGACTTTCCTCTGTTGGTGTTAAAACTAAATCGGCTTTATTTAAAAATTTTACACATTTAGATTTAACAAATATGGTTCTTAAACCATCTTTGCTTTTATAATCCAAATAATTAGCTAGTGGATCGTCTTCGCAATATAAAGCGCTGATGACTAAAGGTATACCATTTTCATTTGCGTCGTTGGCCTTGTTATCGTCTTCTACACTAATGAGGTGCATGACATCAAATTTATCAACGATGCTCGTGGTATATTCAACATTAACCATTTCGAGAGAACCCTTGATGATTTTTCTCAAACGGGTTCCCTCAAAATCAGGAGCTTTAGTATTCGGTTGAAACGATACTAGTATTTTCATAATTATTCTTCAGAATTTTGGACTTCTACGGGATTTTCTGTATTTTCTTCGCCTTCAACAGGTTCTTCTTCTGGAACATCTTCCTCAAAAGGAACGATGGCAACAGAAGCAACTTTTTGGCGTCCTTCAAGATTCATAATCTTGACACCTTGAGTGTTACGGCCGGTGGTACGAACTTGGTTAAGGTGGGTTCTAATAACAATACCAGCAGTGGTAATGACCATGAGGTCTTCGTCACCATCAACAGCACGAACATCCACTAATTTGCCAACTTTGTCACTAGATTTCAAAGTAGAAACACCTTTGGCACCACGTTTTGTGACACGGTAGCAAAGATCGCCATCTTCATCAATAAAGTTGGTCATCTTTCCATAACCTTTATCGGTAATGACTAAAACTTTACTTCCTTCGTATTGAGCAATGACACCAACAGCGGATTCGCCTGGGAATAACTCAATACCTTTAACACCAGAAGCACTACGACCCATTGGTCTAACTTCGTTAACAGGGAAATTCACCATCTTACCATTGCTGGCAGCGATGCCGACTTTCATGTCTTCGTAGTATTGGCCAAGTTCTTCTTCTTTTGGTTCAGAAACAGGTGTAACAACATGTTCTTTTGTTTCTTCGTTGACTTCTAACAAATAGTATTGTTTGTCAGGTCTAATCTTTGTGTCAGGAGTTCTAATAATTTCTTGAACTTGTTTGACAGCGAGTAAAGTATCGCCTTCTCTTAAAGTGATAGCGATCTTACCATTTTGACGAATTGATTCGTATTCTGACATTAAAGTACGTTTAATGATACCTTCGGTAGTGAAGAACATGAGATATCTATATGGTAGATAATCATCGACAGCGATAATGGATTTCACGTTTTCACCTTTTTCAATGTTGATTAAGTTAATGACAGGGATACCTTTACCAGTTCTTTGGTATTCGGGAATTTGATATCCACGAATACGATAAACCTTACCTAAATCAGTAAAGAAGAGGAGATCTGTATGGGTTTTTGTATAAACCATGAGATCTACAACATCATTATCATTGAGAGATGCACCACGAACACCACGACCACCTCTATTTTGAGCACGGAAGGTATCGGCGGATAATCTCTTCACATAACCACCTTTGGATAATGTGATAACGATGTTCTCTTCTGGAATTAAATCTTCATCATCGATTGTGGCGGCATCATTAGAGATTTCAGTTCTTCTTTCATCACCGAATCTATTTTTGATTTCGATTAATTCGTCAACCACAACAGCGATTTCGTTTTCTCTAGAAGAAAGAATACGATTATATTCTTCGATATTCTTTTCTAATTGCACTCTTTCGGCTTCTAATTTTTCGGTTTCAATACCAGTTAATCTTCTTAGTGTCATAGCTAAAATAGCTTGGACTTGTGGTTCACTAAATCCATATTTAGACATTAATTTATTAGTCGCGTCTTCAGGAGTGACTGATTCTTTAATGATATCTACGATATCATCGATATTATCATGACATTTGATTAAGCCAATGACGATATGATCTCTGGCCATATCTTTGTCTAATAAGAATTTGGTTCTTCTTTCAATAACTTGGACTTGGAAGTCTAAGTAATTTTGGAGAAGTTCTTTTAAGGTACAAATGCGTGGTGCGTTGTCCACTAAGCAGAGGTTGATAATACCAAAACTGGATTGAAGTTGTGTCATCTTGAATAATTGATTTAACAAAACTTCAGGAATGGTATCTCTTCTCACTTCGATAACAACACGGATACCTTCTTTGTTGGATTCATCACGAATATCAGTAATACCTTCAATGACTTTATCACGGACTAAGCCCGCCATATTTTCGATCATTTGAGCTTTGTTGACACCATAAGGAATTTCATCAACGATAATTCTCTTTAATCCGTGTTCACCACGTTCTTCAATGTGACATTTACTACGAACAGCAATGGAGCCTGTACCTGTTTCATAGGCATCTTTAATGCCACCTTTGCCGAGGATAATACCACCACCAGGGAAATCAGGACCTTTAATAAATTCCATCAAACCAAGGGTGTCGATTTCAGGATTATGAGCTAAAGCAATAACACCATCAATGACTTCGTTAAGGTTATGAGGTGGCATATTTGTGGCCATACCAACAGCAATACCACTAGAACCATTAACTAATAGGTTGGGGAATCTGGATGGTAAGACAACTGGTTCTTGGTCAACACCATCATAGTTGTCCATGAAATCAACGACATTGCAATCAATGCCTTTCACCATTTCAAGGGCTAATTTAGCCATACGAGCTTCGGTATAACGATAGGCAGCGGGTTCGTCGCCATCAATACTACCAAAGTTACCATGACCCTCAACGAGGGTATATCTCATAGAGAATGGTTGAGCCAATCTCACTAATGCACCATAAATAGCAGCGTCACCATGAGGGTGATATTTACCCATAACGTCACCGACGATACGAGCACACTTTTTAAATGGCTTATCTGGTGTGTTACCAGTTTCAC